>Ga0265293_10002559_pt1 | contig 35976 bp, 34 predicted proteins | sample Munlanlewell138R_FD_192505 | JGI IMG/M metagenome (GOLD analysis project Ga0265293, IMG submission 192505) | Leachate microbial communities from a municipal landfill in Southern Ontario, Canada - Leachate well 138R | ecosystem: Engineered > Solid waste > Landfill > Unclassified | place: Canada... | reverse complement strand
CAAGGCAGCCCAGCTTTCCATAGCTTGTTTAGCCTTTCCAAAGTCAATTACATATTTTCCACTACTGTTTCTTGTAAATGCTTTTTGGTCTTCAAAATAATTAAAACACATCATATTTGCTTTTCCGTGAGCAGAAGCTGCACCAAAGCGAACAGAACGAAGAATACCAGCAATAAAAGTAGCATAAGCATCATTTTCTGTAATATTTGTAATTTCACCCTTTTGGATAAGAGAAGTAACCATATATAAACCAAGGATATCAGCCTTAGCTTCTTCCCAAGCAGAGTATTGGTTTTCCAAAGCTTTTCTAACTGAACCCTTACCGTTTACAGTGTTTTTAATACCTAAGCCGTGAGCAACCTCATGGAAGGTAACATTAGAGAAGAAAGCGTCGAACTTAACATTATCCAATTGTTCTTCACTCATTATTTCCTTAGCAATCGGCATTAATATCTTATCGAATTTAGCCTTCATTGCATTCTTTAACTGAAGTCTTCTTGCGCCTTTAGCAAGTTGAACTCTTTCGTCGTTAGGAAGGTTAATAGCAATTGTTTTGCTTCCCGCATTACAATCTCCACCATAGAAAATAACATCATATACGTTAAGATCTGAATCAGTTCCAGGGACTTCTTTCTTAAACTTTTCATCACAAGGTAGGTTCTTTTGAAGTTCAGGTAACATAGAAGTGAATTTAGCTAAGTCCTTACTCCATTTCTCATCCTTTACAAGAATAAAAGACTCGTAAGCAGCCTTAGAACCAAAAAGCCTGTCTTCATAGTTTTCAATTGGTCCAACTACAAAGTCTAATTTGCTTGTCTTCATATCCATCCAAGCCATATCAGATGCAAAATAATCATCAGTTTGGAAAGCTTTTCTTCTTTCAGTAAGGTATTTCTTAAGTCCTGCATCATCAGCTAAAGCAATTGCCTTTTCCATTAAAGCATCAACCTTAGCAAGTTCTTCCTTATACTCTTCTCTATACCATTTAACAACCAATTTACCATTTTCATCTCTTCTGATAACAGTATAAAGATTGTCTTTGTTTTTATCCTTAAGGTTATCATATTCTTCCTTTGTCATATCTGCAGGATAGAAACAAGCTCCTTTTGGCTTTTCTCCATAACCTTGAACAAAAGGTTTCATATCGTTTAATCTCTCCCAAGGACCATAATTGATTTTTGCAAATTCTCTTGTAGCTTCATCCTTGATAGTATCGATATCAGTCTTGTTACCATAAGCTTGTTTCCAGAACAAATCGTCCATAATTTGTCCTATTTCAAGAAATACTTTGATAAGTTCTTTCTCATTAGCACTTAAATGGCTTAAGTCCGAATTAAGACTAACTAAAGCAAATTCATCAACTTTTTGTTGCATTGCGCTTTTCTCTTCTTGTTTTGTTTCTTTTTTGCCACAGCCCGCAAATACAATTAGGCTAAGAGCAAAAAGTGAATAAATTATTTTCTTCATTTTCTTTTCTTATTTATACTATTTCTTTAGTTGTTTACTATGTTTTGGAAATCTAAATTAGAAATATAACGGCGGAACTCTAAATCGTTTTTAGCTTTGTACTTGTATTCTGGTTCTTGTTTACAAGCCTCGCGAAGATTCTTTATTAATCCTGGTACGTCGTCTAAACGTGCATAACAAACAGCTCTAAGATAATTTACCTCTGCAGTTTGATCCATACAACAATCAAGGGTGCGAATTGCATTTCCAGTATTACCAGTTAGTAATTGTAATAAAGCAAGATTATAAATACATTTTCTTCCGTCAAGCATTTTTGCTGCCTCTTCGTAGTTGCCTTTCTTAATTTCAACAATAGCTTGGTTAACCATAGCTTGCTCGCTACCTAATTCAACAGCTTTCTTCATATACATATCTGCAGTCTTAACATCCTTGAATGCTAAATGAAGAAGTGCTAAATTGTTTTGAATAGCTGGGTTCTCAGGAGATAGCTTATCAGCAACTTCTAAGAATCTCTTACTCTCGTCTAATTGGTTAAGAGTAATACCTATTGCTCCAGCATTATTCCATCCTGCCCATTCAGAACCAAAACGTTCAGTAACTGAAGTGTAAATCTTATACTTAGTAGCGTAGTTATGAGTTAGAGATGCAGCATACATCAATTCGTCATAGGTTAAATCGTCTGGGCTTAAAGTAGCCATCTTAGCAATCTCTTGGTCAGTCTTTTGAACTCCAGAGAAATTGAAAGCTATCTCACCACGACGAAGTATTGGAAGAATTTCTTCTTCAATTTGGCTAAATACAACACTCATATTTCTAATTTCCTGTTCACGACGAATCTTATCAGGTTGTGATTTAACCACATTTACTACAGTATTCTTTTCTTTTAATGAACTTCCTTCAACAAGTCTGATAAAATTATCCCAGTCCTCACCCTTAGCATTTGTTGTAATTACAACATCTTTCTTTGCATCTTGGATATACTTGCTTAGGTCAGTTTTCTTTACATTCTCTACCTTTGCTCTTTCAGTTAAAGCATCATCAAGGATTTTATTAACCAAATTATAAGTAGTTTCTGCTCTTTTCTTTGAAAGACCAATATTAAAACTTTCCTCACCCTCAGGAGAAGCCCAAGCATTTACAAAGATTTGTCGAGGAACGTTATTATTAGCTATATAAGAAATCATATTGTCAACAGAGCGTTTTGCATCGTTCTTAATATTCTGAGGATTATTCCAATTCAAATTAGCAAGATTCACTGTAAAGTAGATATTTGCAGACATTAACTGACTTGTTGAAGCTACATAGTTGTGTGGTGCTATTCCAAGGTCTCCTCTAATATCAACTCTGTTCGATGTTGCGTTAATTCCTGTTCCAAGCTTTATGTTTCCAAGGTAAAGAGCCTTTTCATTTTCCAAAGCCTCTGCCCATGTAGCGTTTGCTTCATTAACTGCTTTGGTTTTATAAGCAATTGGATTAAGGGTTAGGGTAGCATTTTCCATTCCAAGTCGATATGCAACAGTGTCTTTATAAACAAATCTACCACCTGTCTTCTTATCTATTGATTTTCCATTACCCTCAACTTTCACTCCCTTAAGATTCATAGGTGAAAGTATAACCTCACCAGTTTCCCAAGTAAGTACAGGTTGCAAATACACAACTGCATCTTTTTGGAAGTATTTCTCTGGAATATTTCCATTGATTGTAACTACTACTTGGTCTCCATGGACCTCAAGTGGGTTAGGAGAGATTTGGTATCTCACAGAATTATGATTCTTCTGCATAGTTTTTACGCTGCCACATGAGGTAGCTAAAACTAATAAACCAATAATTAAAGTAAAAAATCTTGTCTTTCTCATCTCTTATTCTGATATTTAGTAAATATTCTTCTTTGTATTTTAATATCTAATCCTTTGCTTGTGGGCAAATGATTACTTGAAATTATAATATGCAAAAGTATTAATAAAAACTGAGATTTACTACATATATTTCAAGGAATTATAAAAAAACCTATCCTAAAGGCGGTTTTTATATAGTAATTTACCTCATTTTAATTCTTTTTATAAGATAAGGAATTAGTATTTGGTCAAAGCCCTTATTAATATCTGCATCAATAAAATCAATCTTCATTTGTCCGCATGAATTCTTTATTTCCTTAATCTTTTCTTCTATAATTTTTCTGTAGTTATCCTGAATCTCAACAGGGTTAAGTTTAATCTCTTCCCTTGTTTCCATATCCATAAATCTATATTGCCTATTCTCAAAATCCAAATCTATTTCCTTTGAATGACTATTTACATGGAAGAGTATAACCTCGTGTTTGGAATGTTTAAGATGTTGAAGACTTTGGATTAAGTCATGGTTTTCATCTTCCCAAGAAAACAAATCTGTAAAGATAATTATTAGGCTTCTCTTATGAATTCTTTCTGCTATCTCGTGTAAAAATGGGGTTATCTTGGTAGTCTTTCTCTCTTGACTATCCTTTTGAAGGATTTCTTTTTCAAGAGAAGAGAAAATATGCCTTTTATGTGAGAAGCTTGAGCTTATATCTGTGATATTATCAATCTTATCCGACAATAATGCAAGCCCAAAGGCGTCTCTTTGCTTATAAAGCATTTGAGTAAGTACAGCTGAGGCGTAGATAGAGAAAAACAATTTGTTGGGATTCTGAAAGCTGGGCTTTTCTCTCTGAGGATAAAGCATAGAGGAAGAATGATCCAAGACGATTAAGCACCTTAAATTCGTTTCTTCCTCAAATTTCTTTACAAAAAGCTTTTCACTCTTAGCATATAGCTTCCAATCCACATTCCTAACCGATTCTCCAGAATTATAAAGCCTATGTTCGGCAAATTCGACAGAGAATCCATGAAATGGGCTTTTATGTAAGCCAGTAATAAACCCTTCTACAACTTGATTCGCTATAAGTTCTAAATAAGGGTAGCCTTGAATATTCTCTAAGCTTTCTGTCAATACTCTTTATCTTTTAAATATGTTTATTCATAAGTTCAACAAATTTTGCTTTAGGTTGAGCTCCTACCAATTTATCAACCAATTCCCCGTTTTTGATAAATAAAACAGTAGGGATATTGCGAATAGAGAATTTTGAAGTGATTTCTGTATTCCCGTCAACATCAACTTTCCCAACCTTAGCCTTATCTTGGTATTCATTATGTAATTCTTCGATAATTGGAGTGATTTGTCTGCATGGTCCGCACCATTCTGCCCAAAAGTCTAATACAACAAGTTTATCTGCTTTCAAAACTTCGCTCTCAAAATTAGCGTCTGTGATTTCTAATGCCATAATATTTTATTTTTTAATGTTTATTTCGCTCCACAAAAATAGAGCTTTTTCTCAAATTACAAAACAACTATATTATCAATTTGTTTTTCTCTGGGTTTTATTCCTTATTTAATACACTAAAATCAAGTAAAATCAAAATTAAATCAAGAAAAAAACTAAAACAATGCCATTGTTTCGGCAAAACAACCGCATTGTTTGAGTGAAACAACCGCATTGTTTGGGCAAAACAATGGCATTGTTTCGGATTTATATCAAGAAAAATTCAATAAAGTCAAGTTTAATTTTCAAGACTCTTGATTTAAATTCCTAAACATTAGCCTTTGGCATTGTTTTTGTAAGAATATTCTGTAAATTTGCAGAATAAAATTATTAATTATGAAACACGAATTTGAAAAATACTGTCATAATTGCGGTGCTATTATTGATAAGAGGTCTGAGGTTTGCCCTAAATGTGGTGCATCTCAAACCATTAATCAAAATCCCATATTCTACCCTTCGGAAAAAGTAACCATCAATACACAATGGCTGATTACTCTTTTGCTTTGTGTGTTTTTGGGAGTCTTTGGAGTACATAGATTCTATAATGGTCATTATCTTACCGGCTTTCTCCAATTAATCACTGCTGGAGGTTTAGGAATTTGGTATTTAATCGACCTTGTATTTATTATTGTAGGACAATTTAGAGATAAGGAGGGGAATTATATTAGGATAGCCTAATTTGGGATAATTCTTTTCTTAACTCCTCTGTTTTCCTTAGGTGATTCTTGTACTCAGGGCTATCTGGATTAAAGGCTAAATGGGATTCCATCTTGTTTAGCTTAGTATATTGCATTGCAATGTTTAGAGTTTTATCTGAGAAATAAGTATTTGAGAATTTCTCCCATATATAATCAATAGCAATTGAGTTGGGATGAAGCATATCTTCCTTATAAAATCTATAATCCCTTAAATCGTCCATAACTAATTCGTAAGAAGGGAAATATTCTATCCTATTATCGCTTTTAATTATCTCATCTACTCCAATATGTAAAAGAGATTTGCTGATTTGATTTTCTCTAAACCCATCTTTCCAATGTCTTATTGGGCTAATTGTAAGAATTACCCTTGGGTTTTCAGTTCTATTAATCTTGAAAAACTGATTAATTGAATCCTTTAGAGAAGAAATTATCTCCTCAAGGCTTAAAATACTTTTCTCAAACTCCTTTCCTGGGATTTTATGACAGTTTCCTACAATATTATTAGTTCCCTTGTATTTGTAAATCCATGCTGAGCCAAGGGTAAGGATTAAATAGTTAGAATTTTGAAGAAAGCTATTAGAGATTTCTATTCTTTTATTTATCATTTCCAAACATTCCTCCATTGTTTTAGCACGAAAATCCCCATGGTGGTAATAACTCTTATAATATCCGTTTGAGAATAATAAATCTTCTTTTTCTAAGAATTTTAAATTAGAAACCCTATCTAAGCATTGGGCAATACTAATTGGATTATATAATATTCCAAACGGATTAATATCGCATAAAAACCCATTAATAGATAATTTATTTCCAATGTTTTCGGAAAAACAAGACCCAATCAAGCTTATCCTATCCTCAATATCCCATAGCTTTAGGGATTTTCCCAATTTGATTTCTGTTCTAAAATTCATTGCATATTACTTATTAAATCCTTAGTACAATATAATATTCCATAGATTCTAAGAATTGCAAAAATATCAATGTTTTCCTTAATAAAGAAAAATAGGCAAGAATAAATTAGTCAATTTAATGTGAAAATCTTAACTTTGCAGTCTGAAAAATAATATTTGCTATGGTGAGTAATCAAAAAGTTACCGTTGAGACGGCTAAAGAATTAGGTCTATTGCCTGAAGAGTTTGAAAAGATTTGTGAAATCTTAAACAGAGTGCCAAACTTTACAGAATTAAGCATTTATTCTGTAATGTGGAGTGAACATGCCTCTTATAAGAATTCAATTAAGTGGATAAAGAAACTTCCAAGAGAAGGAGACCAATTGATGGTAAAGGCAGGAGAAGAGAATGCTGGTATGGTCGATGTAGGAGAAGGAATTGCCTGTGTATTTAAAATAGAATCGCATAACCACCCTTCAGCAGTTGAGCCTTATCAAGGAGCTGCAACTGGAGTTGGGGGAATAAATAGAGATATTTTCACAATGGGAGCAAGACCTGTTGCCCAATTAAATTCTCTACGCTTTGGGGATATTGATAATCCTCATACACAATGGTTGCTTAAGGGAGTAACCAAGGGAATAGGTAACTATGGAAATGCCTTTGGCGTGCCAGTTGTTGGAGGAGAAGTATTCTTCGATCCTTGTTATGAGAATAATCCTTTGGTTAATGCTATGAGTATTGGCTTAATGAAAAAAGAGGATTTAATCTCTGCAGTAGCTAAGGGTGAAGGTAACCCAGTATATATAGTAGGTTCATCAACAGGAAAGGATGGAATACATGGTTCAAGCTTTGCCTCAGCCGATATTACGGAAAACTCCGCAGATGATATTCCTTCTATTCAAGTAGGAGACCCATTCCAAGAAAAACTATTATTAGAGGCATCACTTGAATTAGGAAAGAGTGGAGCTATTGTTGGAATGCAGGATATGGGAGCTGCAGGTATTATTTGTTCTACTTCAGAGATGAGCGAAAAGGGCAATAGTGGTATGAATATCTACTTAGATAAGGTGCCATTAAGACAAAAGAATATAGAACCATGGGAAATCCTATTATCAGAAAGCCAAGAGAGAATGTTGGTAGTTGTTGAAAAGGGCAAGGAAGATGTAGTTAAGAGAATATTTGATAAATGGGATTTGAATTGTGCACAAATTGGAGAGGTTACTAATGAGGATAGATTAAATTTCTATTGGCATGGGGAATTGGTTGCTGATGTTCCAGCCTCAACCCTTGTTCTTGGAGGGGGAGCACCTCAATATGATAGAGAATATAAAGAACCTGCTTATTACGCAGAAACAAAGAAATTTAATATAGATGATATTGAAGAGCCAAGCATGGAAGAGTGCAAAAAGATAGCTCAATTTATTATCTCTCATCCAAATATTGCTTCAAAACGTTGGGTTTATAACCAATACGATTCAATGGTAGGTACTAAGAATATGAGTACTAATAAACCAAGCGATGCAGCTATAGTTAATATTAAAGGAACTTCAAATGCTATTGCTTGTACTACCGATTGTAATGGAAGATATGTATATGCAGATCCTAATATTGGAGCTCAGATAGCAGTTTCTGAAGCTGCAAGAAATATTGTTTGCTCTGGTGGAGAGCCATTAGCAATTACCAATTGTTTAAACTTTGGGAATCCATATAATCCTGAAACATATTGGCAGTTTGTTAATGCTATCCAAGGTATGAGCAAGGCTTGCTTGAAATTTAATACCCCAGTAACGGGAGGAAATGTTAGTTTCTACAATCAAGCATCTATGGATGGAAAAGTTAAAGCAGTATTCCCAACTCCAGTAATTGGGATGATTGGAGTGGTTGAGAAACATCTTCAAACTACTTTAGATTTCAAAGCTCCTGGTCAAACAATATATCTATTAGGTAATATAGTAAATGATATAAACTCTTCAGAATATCTTTATTCTTATAAAGGAGTGAAATTATCTCCACCACCTTATTTTGACTTAGAAGAGGAATCGAATCTTCATCATACCCTTGGGGGATTAATCTTAGAAGGACTTATTTCTTCAGCACATGACGTTAGCGATGGAGGTTTATTTACTACTCTTATTGAATCAGCAGCCCCAAGAAACTTAGGTTTTAATATTCTAACAGATAGTGAAATTCGTTTAGACGCCTTCCTTTTTGGAGAATCTCAAGGCAGGGTAGTAATTACTATTGACCCAGAGAAAGAAGAAGCTTTTATGGATATGATTAGTCTAACAGGTTTCCAATGTTGTGCAATAGGTACAACTACAAAGGGTGAGATTATTATTGATGATGAAAACTTTGGTAATATTAAAGACTATAAAGCCAAATACGATAACTCTATTTCTGAAAGAATGGAGAAATAATTAATCGAAAAAAGAAGTAATAAATAATTAAGAAAAGAAATTATGAAGAGAATTATAGTATCAATAATTAGTATTATTGGAGTTTTTGGAGTGATTCAAGCCCAAAACGAAGGGATAAGCCAAAAGATGCTTGAGAAAATCGAAAAAGGATATAAAGCTACCTCTGAACAAAAGGCATTGAGAAATGCAATTTCTAATAATCCTATTGATAAACTTGCAATAAACCTTGAAAACGAAGCAAATTACGATACATATTTTTCAAATAGAGTAAAGACCAAGGGAATATCTGACCAAAAATCCTCTGGACGTTGTTGGATGTTTACCGGTTTTAATGTTCTAAGAGCAGAAATGATATCAAGATACGATTTAGGAGATTTCAATTTCTCACATAATTATCTTTTCTTCTACGACCAATTAGAAAAATCAAACCTATTCCTCTCTTTAGTTATTAAACATAGAGAAGAAGAATTGGATTCTAAACATAACGAATGGTTATTGAAGAATGTGCTTTCTGATGGAGGGCAGTTTACTGGTGTAAGCGACCTTGTAATGAAATATGGTCTTGTTCCATCAAATATAATGAATGAAACTTATAATTCAGAGAATACAAGGACAATTTCAAACTTGATTACTTTAAAACTTAAGGAATTTGCTCTTGAACTTAGAGAAATTGATTCAAAGAAAATTGAAACAAGAAAGGTTGAAATGCTTTCTACTATATATAGAATGTTGGTTTTTGCTTATGGAGAACCAGTTAAAGAATTTACTTACACTCTAAGAAACTCAAGTGGAAAGGAAATCTCTACAGGGAAATACACTCCTAAATCATTTTATCAAACATTTATAGGCAAGGATTTAACTAAGCAATATGTTATGCTTATGAATGATCCTACTCGTCCTTATTATAAGCTTTATGAAATAGAAAATGATCGCCATGTTATTGATGGATATAATTGGAGATATATAAATCTTCCAATAAATGAGATAAAAGCTTTTGCTATTGCCTCAATTAAAGATTCTTCAATGATGTATTTCTCTTGCGATGTGGGTAAGTTCTATAATAGACAAAAGGGATTATTGGATATAAATAGTTTCGATTATGCTTCATTGATGGGAACAGAGTTCTCTATGAATAAGACTCAAAGAATCCAAACTTTTGCAAGCGGTTCTTCTCATGCAATGACTCTTTGTGCTGTGGATTTGGATAAGGATAATAAACCTAAGAAATGGTTAGTGGAAAATAGTTGGGGAGCAAATTCAGGATGGCAAGGGAATTTAATTATTACCGATGAGTGGTTTAATGAATATATGTTTAGACTTGTAGTTGACAGGAAATATCTTGATGCAAAAACTTTAGATATATTAAATTTACATCCAATAATGCTACCACCATGGGATCCTATGTTCTCTGAAGATATTGATTAATTGGGTTTTTAATAAATAGAAAAATGAAATTGATAAAGTTAAGTGTTCTGTTTTTACTTTCATTATTTCTTACTTTAAACTCCTATTCTCAAGTCGATTCATTAGACAACTCAAATGTCTATATTGACGAATATGAATTAAGTAAAGGAGAAGAGGACGAGGAATCGTTGGAGATAGAATTAAAAAATAAAGATGATGAAGGTTTAATTAGCTTTGCACAAGGGTTATTAGATTATATAAATATATTGAAGGAAAAGGATAGTTTGATTTATTATTTTGTAAAGCCAATAGGCAGAGAAGAAATTATAAATAGAGACGAAAATCCTAATCCTTTGAATATTGAAAGAAAGTATGAGTTAGTATTTCATCCTAATTCCAGTAAACCAATGTTTGTAAGGGAAATGGTAATGAATGAAAATCAGGCTTGGGATTTTTCCTATGGTAGCCTTTTCGATACTATAGGAAATTTAGTAATGTTTATAAGAGAATATAATACTTTCTATTCTCAATGTGCGGAGCTTGCCTTCGAACATTCTGAGTATTTCTATAATAAGGATTTTGAATTAATTAAAAAGACTTACCAAGCCTATGATCAAAATCATAATCCTTTGGAAATAGATGATTGTTGGATGGATAGAGAGTATTATTCTAAGTACAAAACAATAGATGAATTACTTTCTTCTGTAAAATTGAATATTAATCTTTTCGAAAAAGAAACTGAAATCCAAATAGAGGAATAATTGTGAGATTAATTATTGATATAGGTAATTCAAGAACAAAGCTTGCTGTTTTTTCTTCAGAAAATCTAATCTATTTAGATATTCAAAAAGAAATAAGCATAGATATACTTAAGAATTTATTCCAAAGGTTTACCTCTATCAATATGTCAATAATCTCATGTGTAGGGATTAGTCGAGAGAGTTTATCTCCAATTATTGATTTTATTAGCAAAAACTCAAAGCTAATAGAGATGAATTCAAATCTTAGCTTTGGAATTAATATTAAATATGAAACTCCCAATAGTCTTGGAGTGGACAGAATTGCAGGAGTAATTGGAGCAAAGTCTCTTTTCCCTAATGAGAATATATTAGTAATTGATGCAGGTTCTTGCATTACTTACGATTTTATAGATAAGAATAATATTTATCTTGGAGGAGGTATTTCTCCTGGATTTCTTATGAAATTTAGGGCTTTGAATAATTTCACAGCTAATTTGCCGTTAATAACCCATGTTGATAATTCTCCTTACTTGGGAAAGAGCACTCATGAATCAATTCTCTCAGGAGTAATTCATGGAACATTGTTTGAAATTAAAGGTTTTATCGACTATTATAAATCTCAGGTATCTGGTTTGAAGATTATTCTTTCAGGTGGAGATGGAGATTTTATTTATAAAAATATTAAAGAAGAAATTTTACTTGAGGAGAACCTTGTTCTCTATGGATTAAATATAATACTTGAATCAAATGCAAAATAGAATTTATCAGTTTCTATTAGTTATTTTAGTGGTGATTATCCCTATTATTGCTAATTCACAAAATTCAGTTAGCTCTCCTTATTCCAGATATGGTATAGGTAATACTAATATTTATAATAATGCCATCAATAATTCAATGGGAGGCATAGGTTATACAATGAGAGCAAATAATCATGTTAATTATCTGAATCCAGCCTCTTATTCAGCAATAGATACAAATTCACTTGTATTCGATATAGGGTTTTATTCAGAATTGGTTTTCCTTTCTACCAATGATAATAAGTCAAGAGGTAATAATTCAAGTATATCACATATACTTATTGGATTGCCTATTCACAAAACTACTAAATTAGCTTTTGGGTTACTACCAATGTCTAATGTAAATTACACAAGCTCTGAAACTATTTCAGATACAGTGTTAGGTTCACATAAGAAAGAATATGGAGCTGACGGAGGGATAAGTAAAGCTTTATTAGGTCTTTCTTATTCTCCAATTTCTAATCTTTCTTTTGGAGCTAATTTTGAATATTTATTCGGTAATTATTATAAAAGCTCAACACTTAGCTTCCCTGACTCTCTTTATATGTATTCTTCAAGAAAAGAAGAAAACTACAATATCAACTCCTTTAATTTTAATTTAGGGGCTCAATACTACCATAAATTAAATAATGGAGATAAATTAGGCTTTGGGTTAGTTTATAATATGCCTCTAAAGTTAAGTACTGATAATGTATTTAGTTATTACACATTTACAACTTCTGCAGGATTAGAATATGTAAAGGATTCTATTTTAGAAACAAGTTCTAAAGGGAAGATAAGCTATCCTCAATCAATTGGTTTAGGTCTTTCTTATGAAAGAGAGGGTGATTTTTATATTGGAATGGATGGGAACTACACAAGCTGGTCTGATTTCTTATTCCAAAGTGATAGGTTTAATCAAAATTTAGTTGATGATTATAGAGTTAGTATTGGCTCACAATGGAGGCCTAATGCCTATGGCACGTATTTTGAGAAGATGGTTTATAGAGCGGGGATTAGTTATAATACGGGAATGTTAGAAATATTTGACACAAGATTAAATCAAATAGGGGTAAGCCTTGGATTTGGATTACCAATTAAAAAATCAAATACCTTAATTAATTTCAGTATAGAATACCAGAAGAGAGGCTCAAGAGATAATGGATTAATTAGAGAAGACTATATTAAATTTGGACTTTCATTCTCAGCAAAAGATAATTGGTTCTTTAAAAGAAAGTATCAATAAAGGAAATAAATAATAAAATAATAAATAGAAAGATGAAAAGAATTGTTTCAGTGCTAATGTTTGTAGCACTTTCAAGTTTTGCTTTAAATACCTTTGCACAGAAGTATGGGAATACTCCAGAGGATAGCGTAAACTGTTTAATCAATAACTCTTTGTACCAAGAGTTCTACCAACAAAAGAACTATAAGGATGCTTATAAGCCTTGGAAGGCAGCTATTAAGGATTGTCCTCAATATCATATTAATTTATATATTAGAGGAGCAGTAATTTTAAAGCAATTAATAGTTGCGTCTTCTGATGCTGCTGAACAGTCAAAATACATAGATGAATTAATTTCATTATACGATAATAGAGCAGCAGCTTTTGGAGATGAGGCAAATAATATTGCAAGAAAGGCTAAGGATATATCTGATTTTTTGCCAAACGAAAAGGAGAGAGTATATAATCTTTATAAAGAAGCTGTTGAAAAAGGTGGAAAAGATTTAGACGACCAATACAAACCTCTTTATCTAAAAGCAACTTTTGAATACCTTCATTCAATAAATGCAAGCGAAGAACAAATGTCACTTTTATTTGACTCTTACGATTATGCAGCAGATGCTTTAGAACATTCTCTTAGATTAGCAAAAACTGCAGGAGATGAAAAGACACAACAAAAGATTGAATCCTATATTGCAATGATAGAACAAGTAATAGAGCCTTTTGCAACCTGTGACAAGATTGAACCTATATTTAGACCAAAATATGATAAAAACCCACAGGATATTGATTTGTTAAAGAAAATTACTACAACGTTAGAAAGAAAGAGTTGTGTATCAAGCGAGTTGTTTTTCTTAGCAACTGAAAGCCTTCATAGATTAGAACCTTCAGCAAAAAGTGCTGTTATGATGGGCAAGATGTTATATGGTAAAGAAAAATTCAAAGAATCGGCAGACTATTTTAAAGAAGCAATAGAACAGTTAGATGATGATTTCTCAAAGGCAGAAAATTACTATCTAATGGGACTATCACTAATGCAAGCAAATCAATATTCAGCTGCAAGAGCTGCATTTAACGAGGCAAGTAAATTAGACCCACAAAGAGAGGGAAAATGTTTGGTTGCAATAGCTCAAATGTATTTAAGCAGTGCTGCAAGCTGTGCCTCTCATGATGGAAAAATTAGAGGAGCTGCTTGGGTAGCATACGATAAGGCAGCAAAAGCAAAGAGTTTGGACATTGAAATAGCTGACCAAGCAGATAGAATAATGTCAGCAGCAAGAAGCCAATGGCCAACACAAGAAGGAGCATTCTTCTATTCAATTACCAATGGTCAAAGCTTTTCAGTAGGATGTTGGATAAATGAATCTACAGTGGTAAGACTTAGATAGTGTTAAAGAAATCCCATAATAAAACAAAAAAGAGATTAGGCCTTGTATTACTTGGTCTAATCTCTTTTTCTTTATTCTCTTGCAATAATAAAATTAAAGAGAAAGAGGATAAGAATATTCAACCTATGCAGACGATTATCAATGCTAATATTATTAGAAGTGTAGATGCAGAGGTAGAGGTAGAATTGAAAAGCGATATTATTCATAATTTTGACGGTGATAGTGCAAGAATGGTTTTCCCTAAAGGTGTTAGAGCATGGTTTTATGATGATATGCAGAAAGTAAATACATATTTGGAAGCAGACTATGCAATCAATTACCAAAACTCAAATCAAGTGCTCTTAAGAGATAGTATAATGATTATAGATTATGTAAAGAAAGATACTATCTATTGTCAAGAGCTAATTTGGGAGAAAAGCTTAAAGAGAGTTTATTCTAATAAACCTGTTATGAGAATTGGAGTAAATGGCATAGCTTATGGAGATGGTTTTGAATCCAACGAAAGAATGGATAGCCTTAGGATAAAAAATCCAAGAGGAACACAATATATTTACGAAGAATAAGGAAATTTTGAGCAATAAAAAAACCGCAAAGACTATTTATTAAATTAGTTTTTGCGGTTTAATAATTTGGTAGTGATTGAGGCGGGATTCGAACCCACGACCTACTGCTTAGAAGGCAGTTGCTCTATCCAGCTGAGCTACTCAACCAGCCCTTTTCCTATCCAGTCGGGGTGGCAGGATTCGAACCTGCGACCTCCAGTTCCCAAAACTGGCGCGATGACCGGACTACGCTACACCCCGATTTTAATATTCCTATTTAGAAACGATAACTTTTATTTAAGTTCTCGTCTGGCGGAGAAAGGGGGATTCGAACCCCCGGTACCAGTAAAGGTACGACAGTTTAGCAAACTGTTGGTTTCAGCCACTCACCCATCTCTCCCTTATACCCTTCGGAATCGGTCGTGCAAAGATACAACTAATTTCAAAAGTACAAAACTTTTGCCTTAAATTTTTTCTACAAACCATTATTTCAAGAGGCTTTTCTTCACTAATTATACATAAATAATAATGTCCAAGAGTAAGAAAAACACAAAGATAAGTTTCACTTAGTACATAAATTAATTTAATAATTTCATTTGGTTTTTTATAAAGAATATTCCGTATTTAGCAATACAAATATGGGGCAAAAGCAACAAAAAAAGATGAATTTATAAGGTATCAGAATATGACCTTGAAAAGTTTTACCCTGTAAAGATTGAAGGAACCATTCTGAGCATTGCAGAAATTGAGGCTAAATTAAGCAATAAGTAAATGACGAAGCCATATTTTAGAAGACTTAACCTATTCTTAATTAACATCTCTGTTAAGAAAAATAGCTTTTGATTCTACGAAAATAGAATCAAATTACATTTTTTTAGAATCAAGAGTTAGTTTTCTGTAATTTGATTCTATTTGGCTGTAATTTGATTTCGTTTTAGAGTTTAATATAAGGCTTGAGTTTGTTTAGGGTTTGGGGGTCGATTAGTTGGATTAGGTTTAGTTCTTGGATTGAGTCGATATGGGTTTTATCTTGTCGGTATTTTATTATTGCTTTGCTTTGATAAAAGTCTAAATAGGGGTGGGAGTTTAGCTCTTTTATATCGCATTGGTTAATGTTTATCTGTTTAATATTTACTGTGTCCAGTCGAAGCAGTGGTTTAATAGTGTTGAATAGACTATCGCTTATTCCATATACTTCTTGGATTTGATTTATATCTACAAAACCTCCAAGTAAGTTCCTATATTTAATTATCCTTTTCGATAATACTGGTCCTATTCCTCTGAGGGCTTGGAAGTCCAAACTATCTGCATGATTTATATCAATAATTATACTTTCTTTCTTATATATTGGTTTTTCGTAATCTTTGTTTGGATTCCTCTCCCAAGTCTTTTCTTTATAATCTCTTTGATAGTCCTTCTTATAGTTTCTTTTGTAATCCCTATTATTTCGTTTAGTTAAAGGTTTTGTTTCCTCTTTCTCATCTATCCTCGTATTTTTAATTTTATTAGAGGTTTGAATATAGGAACGAGTGGAGAAATACACTCCTATTCCAAGCCCTATGATTATCCCATAAAACAAAACAAGCCCAATCTTATGCTTTCTTCGCATTGGATTGGACTTATTTTTATTGATGAGTTTCATCTCTTATTTTGAATAATAATCCTCTATAAATTTGTCAAGCTCTCCTCCATGGAGGTTTCTTCCTATTACATTGCCTTTATCATCAACAAGGAGGTTATAAGGGATATATTGGAAATCGTAACGTTTTGTAATAATATTTCCATCCCCTATTAAAGTAAGCCATGGCAAAGGATTTGAACTAATAAACTTCTTCCAATCCTCTGGTTTTTGGTCTATTGATATTCCTACTATATTAAAACCTTTTGACTTATATTGATTATAAATAGATTTTAAATGAGGTATTTCCTCAATGCAAGGCTTGCACCATGATGCCCAAAAGTCTACAAGCAATAACGAGCCTTTTACGTCTCTTTCTGTGAAGGTTTTTCCATTAATATCTTGGGCTGTAAATACTAATTGCTTGGAGTTCTCTCTGGCTAACATCTTCTCTCCAATCAATCTGCAATATATCTCTTTCCAAGGGTTTTTATTAATATCTACACATATCTTATTACTATAAGCAATTAGCGGGTTATTCTCATCGTACTGAAGTGAAGAGATTTGTTGTAACATTAGCATATAAGGAAAACCTGACTCTGGATAAGAGTTAATATACTGTGAGTAAACTCCAACAAATTTGGTGTATATATCTTTTATATTAGAGTTATCTGCATTTACCTCGTCAACAATTAGCTTTTGAATCTTATCCCAAAATGTATTGAAATCCTCTGCATGCTTTGTTCCGCTATAGCTTGCCTTCAATATTCCTCCCTTGTCAAAATCCTTTAAGTTAGAGACTTTAACCTCGATTTTCTTTCCCTTTTCTAATGGAAGGGGGATATTTACCTGCTTGCTTATCTCGCTGCTCCTAATTATCATAGCACATTCTAAAATATTCTTATCAAATTCAATACTGTCAAACTCTATTTCAATCTTTCCGTTCTCGAAGCTCGAGGCATAGATAGCATTTGAAAACTGTCTATTCATTTCGTTAGGCTTATCATAGATAATAGTAATATCTCCTTTTTGGATTTCAGGCATTTCCAATACTAATTTTGCATGTTTTGTGCAAGACATCATAAATAAAGATAGCCCTAATAAGATTAACCCTTTAATTCTCATAATATATTTTGTATTTTAATTCTCAAGATTTAGGTTGCAAATATAAAGAAAAAACTTCAAATACATTCTCTGTAGTTATTCTTCCAACCTCTTCAAGGCTTGTTTCCTTAACCTCTGCAATCTTTTCAGCTATTAAAGGTATATATGAGCTTTCGTTCCTCTTTCCTCTATATGGTACTGGGCTTAGATAAGGAGAATCGGTCTCAAGGACAATATCTCTTAGGTCAAAATCCTTAATTATTTCTGCTATCTTAGCATTTTTAAAGGTTACAACCCCTCCAATTCCAAGCTTAAATCCTAATTCAACTACCTTTCTTCCTTGATTTACATCTCCTGAAAAGCTATGGAATATCCCCTTGAATTTATTGATTTTTCTCTCCTTTTTTATCTTGATTAAAGAGGCAAACACTTCGTCGAAGCTTTTCCTATTATGGATAATTATAGGCAGATCTCTCTCCAATGCCCAAATAACTTGTATCTCAAATGCCTCGATTTGTTCTTTAATAAATGTTGTATCCCAATAAAGATCTATACCTATCTCCCCAATTCCAATTATTGATTTATCATCAATATGGGCTTGAATTTTCTTAAGCTCTTCTTTATAGTTTTGGTCAATTGAGGTAGGGTGAAGCCCCATCATAGGATGGAAAATATCATCCTTTTTACAAAGAGAGAACATTGGCTCAATAGAGGCTGAATCGATATTAGGCAATAGAATTTTTATTAACCCATTTTCCTTAGCTCTTTGAATAACTAATAAGATATCTTCATTAAACTCTTCGGAGTAAAGATGAGAATGTGTATCAACGTATTTAATCATAGATTAGAAAAATTATATATACAAAAAAAGCCCAACCTATTTCGGATGGGCTTTCAATACTTTAGATTAATTACTAAAGAACTGCAATCTTTTTCATACATTTTGATTTCAAATTAGCTGCCTTATTCTTGTGAATAACGTTTCTCTTAGCTAATTTATCAATTGAAGAGATAAGCGAAGGTAGTTTTTCTTGAGCCACAGCCATATCTTCTGTAGCACGAAAATCTCTTAAAGCGTTACGCATAGTTTTTGCGTAGTAACGGTTAGCTATTCTCTTTCTTTCGTTTGAACGAATTCTCTTAATTGCACTCTTATGATTTGCCATAATCTTTATTAATCTTTTTTTAGTACCCCGTAGGGGATTCGAACCCCTGATTTCAAGAATGAAAATCTTGCGTCCTAGGCCAACTAGACGAACGGGGCATAGGATTTGTGGGTGCAAAATTACAATCTTTTTTATTACTACCAAACTTTTGATGAAAAAAAATCAAGAAATCTTGCTTATTAATCTTTATCTTGCTTAAATTCAAACCCTAATCTTTTTGCAGTAATTTGACGCTTTGCATTGAATTTAGAGTTTATTTCATCCACAGAAATTATTTTAACCTCATCAAAAGGCGGAGTCAGCAAATCAAAACTGTTAGTGTAATCCATAGAAGACATAATTATATCCCTTACCGAATCATTATCCACTATAGTGTGGCTAAAGCTTGTATAAAGGGCTCCAACCTCTCTTTTGCCTTCTATAAAGTAGTGATTTTCGTTATTCACAAATATTCTTGCAATAAGATAACCATAGTCCATTATCCTATTATAATCGAATGAATCAGCAAGGAAATTATAAATACTAATCATTCCACAATAGGAGCGTTTCTTGTCTTGCTTAACATAAGGCAGCTGCATTACATCATGCATTCTCGAAAACTCAAATACATTAGAATGCATTAGAAAGACCAAAACATCTGTTCCAAATCTTATTTCAAACTCAAATTCTCCCTTATCAGTAAAGCCTGTGTTGATATCTGGAAATTCCTTTTCCAAATCCTTTGAAATAGATTTAGCAGTTTCCTTAAACATCGAGAAAGCCTGAGTAGTATTTTCATTTACTATATTATTCAATATTGTTTTCTCTTGAATTTTTTTTCCGAGTTCTTTATAATCCATAATATGCTTTTAGTGTTAAATTCCTATCAGTAAATGTATAAAACGAAAAAAGCCCCGAAGAATTGTATTCAACTGGGGCTTTTTACTTCGATTTAATCCAGATTATTCAGGATGAATAGCCTCTACAGGACATACGTCTGCACAAGCACCACAATCAGTACAAGCTGATGGGTCAATTTTATAGATATCTCCTTCAGAGATAGCTCCTACTGGACATTCGTCAATACAAGTGCCGCAAGCAACACAATCTTCGCTAATTTTATAAGCCATGACTTTTTATTTTTTATTTGGTTTACAATTACGCTGCAAATATATGATTTTATTCTTAAATTTGCCGCAGATTTCATTCCAAAAAATATTAAATATGAGTTCAAAAACTGCAAAAGCATTAATTACAAGAGCATTATCAATTATTCTAATAAGTGCATTATTTACTTCATGTAGTAAAAATACTAAGGAAATTGTAGAATACTACGATTCACAGAAACCAAAATTGATTTATTTCATAAAAAATGAAGATGGAATAAAGAAAAGAGTAGGAGAAAAAATGTATTATGAAAATGGCACTCTAAGATATGAGGGAAAGTATAAAAACAATTTAAGGCAGGGTGCATGGAAATACTATTATGAAAATGGGGTATTATCTTTGAAAATTGAGTATAAAGAAGACTCTCAGAGCATAGAAATGTATTCTCCAAAGAAGGAGGTTATAGTATCCAAGAAGGATAAAGTTTTAGAAACAGCATATTATCCTGATGGATATATTGCAATGATTAGAATACAAAAAGGAGATATTATTAAGGAATTTCGATTTTATCAATCCTATAAACTATTTGAGGAAAGAAATTTTAAGGATGGAGCCTTGGATGGAGAGGTTAAGTCCTTTTATGAGAATGGGAATATTACTTCCTATAATTTTTTCAGACAAGGAATGCAGGACAGTGTGTTTTTCCTTAACTATGAAGATGGGAAGACTCAGGTAAAGGGCAAATATAAAAATGATAATAAGGTTGGCATTTGGGAATACTTTACACAAGAGGGTCAAAAGGATGGATTTGAAGAGTATTCAGAGGATGGCTCTATAATTAAAGCAAGGGAATCGGGAGTAAAATTCTACGACAAGGAAGGAAATGAAATCAAAATAAATTAGAATATGAAAACAATAATTACTAAATCAATAATCTTTAGACTCCTATTTCTCTTCTTCTTTTTAGGTCTAATCTCAAATACTTATTCCCAGTCTTTTTATAAAATAGAAAAGAAAAAGAATAATAATGAGATTAGTTTCAAGATAAATAAGGATGAGTTTATTGCTAAGATGGGAATAAATTCAGAGACAAGAACTCCAAAAATAAATTTTTCTGGTAAAGGAAACTATACTTATAATTCATTAATCCAAGATGCAGTATTGGACTTTGAGGTATTTACTAATTCGAAAAGCAATAGAGCATATTTGATTATTAATAATTACAAGGAGTATAGTCATGGTGCAGAATTGTTTTTAATTGAAAAAGGAAGTTTTAAACATATTGGTCAAATATGTATAGCAGCCTATATGCTAAACGAAAAAGAGAAGATGGATTATTGTAGTATATTGAAGCATATTACAATTTTAGAAACAACACAGAAAACTTATATATCCTTTGAAACTCCTTTAATTGTAATAAATCCTGGCCAGCATGACGAAGAAATATTAAAAGGAAATAAACTATATTACACCTTAGAGTCAGGAAAACTAATGCAAAACCGTTCTAATTAGCTAATTCTCATTTGATTTTCCAGATTTGAAATAATTTGCTATTTTTGCACTCTAGTATTAGTAAGTATTAGAATTAAAAATAATATAATAAATGAGCTTAGAACTTAGCGAACAGGAATTATTTCGTCGTCAATCCTTAGAGCAGATGAGAGAATTAGGGATAAATCCATATCCCGCAAACCTTTTTGAGGTTAATGTGAATAGCAGTGAGATTCTTGAGAATTACCCAAAGGATGAAACACTTTATCAAGAGATAAGTATAGCAGGGAGGATAATGTCTCGAAGAATTATGGGGGCTGCAGCCTTTGCAGTTATTCAGGATTCAGTTGGAAAGATTCAACTCTATATAAAGAGAGATGATATTTGCCCAGAAGAAGACAAGACTATGTATAATACAGTATTTAAAAAACTATTAGATATTGGAGATATCATAGGTGTTAAGGGTTTTGTCTTTATTACCAAAATGGGGGAAATCTCAATCCATGTAAAAGAACTTACAGTACTTTCAAAGAGCATTCGTCCTTTGCCAGTAGTTAAGGAAAAGGATGGAGTTATTTACGATGCATTTACCAATCCAGAACAAAGATACCGCCAAAGATACTTAGATTTAATTGTAAATCCTGAAATTAAGGAAGTATTTATAAAAAGAACTAAGATAATAAATACTATTCGTGATTTCTTTAATGAAAGAGGATATTTGGAAGTTGAAACTCCAGTATTGCAACCAATCCCAGGAGGAGCTGCTGCAAGACCATTTATAACACATCATAATGCACTCGACATTCCTCTTTACCTAAGAATTGCAAACGAATTATATTTAAAACGTCTAATTGTTGGAGGGTTTGAAGGGGTTTATGAGTTTTCTCGTAATTTCCGAAATGAAGGAATGGATAGAACACATAACCCTGAATTCACTTGTATGGAAATATATGTTGCCTTTAAGGATTATTTCTGGATGATGGATATGACTGAGGAAATGATTGAGAGAGTAGCTCTTGCAATAAACCCTAATACTAAGTTTAAAATAGGAGAAAATGAAATAAACTTTTCTCGACCTTATAAGAGAGTAAGAATGAGCGAAGCAATTCTTGAACATACTGGTTACGATATTACAAAAATGAGCGAGGAGGAATTATTCTCTGCTTGTAAGAAAATGAATATCGAGGTAGATTCAACCATGGGCAAGGGAAAGCTAATTGATGAGATATTTGGAGAAAAATGTGAGCACCACTATATCCAACCAACCTTTATTTATGACTATCCAAAGGAGATGTCTCCACTAACAAAGGAACATAGAGATAATCCAGAGCTTACAGAAAGATTTGAGTTATTTGTAAATGGAAAGGAATTAGCAAATGCATACTCAGAACTTAACGACCCAATTGACCAATTAGACCGCTTCCAACAACAGCTTAAACTTCAAGAAAGAGGAGATGACGAGGCAATGTTTATTGACTATGACTTTGTAAGAGCTTTGGAATATGGTATGCCACCAACCTCTGGAATGGGAATAGGAATAGACCGTCTTACAATGTTTATGACAGGATGCAGCTCAATTCAAGATGTATTATTCTTCCCTCAAATGAAACCTGAAAAGCACGATTAATGAATAAAAAGTCAAGACTTCCATTAATAATTGCCATATCCCTAATTATAGGAGCTCTTATTGGTTATACACTTAAGCCAGGCTCTGATAGTTTTGGGGTTAAGATTAATCGTATTAGTGTATCTGATAAATTCAATTATGTGTTGGATTATATTAATAACGATTATGTGGATAAGGTAGATATAGACTCTCTTGCTGATAAGGCTATAGCTAATTTCCTTCAGCAATTAGACCCTCACTCCAACTACCTTACATCCTCAGAAAATCGTAAGGAACAAGAAACACTTAGTGGAAGTTTTGATGGGATTGGAATCCAATTTCGTATTATAGATGATACCATTGTTGTTGTTCAACCTATTGCCTCTGGTCCTTCTTCAAAGGCTGGGGTAATGGCAGGGGATAGAATAGTTATGGTAGATGATAGTAATTATGCAGGAAATGGAATTAAAAATGAGAATGTAATGTCTTTGCTTAAGGGTAAAAAAGGTTCTAAGGTTAAGCTTGGGATTAAACGCTCGGGAGTTAAGGATTTGATTTCATTTAATATTACAAGAGATGCTATACCTACATTCAGTGTAGATTATTTTGGAATGATTGACTCTAAAACTGGATATATCAAACTCTCACAATTCTCTCAAACAACTGCAAAGGAGGTTAATCAAGCTCTTAGGAACCTAAAGGCTAAGGGAATGAAAAACCTTGTCTTCGACCTTAGAGGAAACGGGGGAGGATATCTCGACCAAGCATATAAGGTAACAGATGAATTTATTGAATCGGGAGATTTAATAGTCTATACTCAAGGGAGAAAGAGAGGAAGAGAAGATTTATTTGCTACCTCTGGAGGTCTCTTTGAAAAAGGTAAAATAATAGTTCTAATAGATGAGTTTTCTGCCTCAGCTTCTGAAATCCTATCCGGAGCAATTCAGGATAACGATAGGGGATTGATAATTGGAAGAAGAACATTTGGAAAAGGTTTGGTTCAAGAACAGAAATTCCTTCCTGATGGCTCTGCAGTTAGACTAACAGTCTCAAGATACCATACTCCTTCGGGTAGAAGTATTCAAAGACCTTATATTTCTGGAGACCCAGATAAGTATTTTGAAGACTTTGTTTCAAGATATTCCCATATGGCAAACGGAGAGAAGGATACTATCCCACATCTTGATTCTTTAAAATACACTACCAAGAAAGGAAGAGTGGTTTATGGTGGTGGAGGAATAGAGCCTGACGTTGAGCTACCTTATACTGAGAGTAAGATGGGTAATTATTATTCTCAATTGCTAAGAAAGGGTTTATTATTTAAGTTCTGTTTCGATTATGCTGACAAACATAGATTGGAATTTAAGAAATACTCTTCTGGAGAAGAGTTTATAAATAAATTTGAGGTAGGAGATAAGCTAATCAATGAATTAGTGGCTTATGCAAACTCTAATGGAGTAAAGAAGGATAACTCTATTAATAAGGATTTGAAAGAGATTAAGCTTGTGATTAAGGCATATCTTGCTCAAAACCTTTATGAAGATAAGTATTTCTATCAAATTTATCTTAAGATTGATGATGATTTGAATAAGGCTCTACCTTATTTCAAATCAATAAACTAATCATCTTATCTAATATTATATCTTATGCTACGTAATGCCTTTTCTTATATTCTAATTCTACTTTTTCTTGCTTCTTGCAATACCAAAACGCCTAAGCAAGTAAAGCTTGAGGGAATGGTGCAAGGTTCTTATTATAATATCTCTTATTTCTCCTCTGAGAATAATGAACAAGAGATTAAAAAAGGAATTGATAGTATATTCTCAGCAATAGATAATAGTATTTCTCTTTGGCAAGACAATAGTATTATAAATAAGGTAAACAATAATATCAATACCAAATTAGACAGTATCTTTATTGAGAATTTTATCCTCTCACAACGTTTTAGCAAAATGACTTATGGGGCTTTTGATATAAGTGTAGGAGGATTGGTCGAGGCTTATGGGTTTGCATCTAAGGAAAAAACAAAACTAAATGATAGAATTATCGATTCTCTTTTATTATTAGTCAATTACAAAGCTCTTGAAATAAGAGGGGATAGTTTGATTAAAAACATTCCAAACCAAAAAATAGATTTCAATGCAATAGCTCAAGGCTATACTACCGATAAGGTTTCTGAGTTTTTAGTTTCCAAAGGTATAAATTCTTTTATAGTGGATATTGGAGGAGAGGTAAGAGCAAAGGGAGTGAAACCTAACGGAAAGAAATGGACCTGTGCTATTGAGACTCCTAATGAGGATAATTCTTTGGAAAGGGAGTTTGACTATTATTTAGAATTAGAGGATGAGTCGATAGTAACCTCGGGCAATTATAGGAAGTTTTATATAGAAAACGGAAAGAAATACTCCCATACTATTAATCCTAAAACTGGTAAAAGCGTTACTCACTCTCTTTTGTCTGCTTCTGTTCTGTCCAAAGACGCAACAAGCGCTGATGCAATTGCAACAGCTTTTATGGTAATGGGTATGGACTCAAGTTTGGTTTGGCTTAAAAAATATCCTGAATACGAAGCGCACTTTATCTATTCTTCTGAGGATGGGAAACTCCAAACCTATACTACTGCAGGCTTAAAGAAGAGACTGATTAAGAATGAGAGATAGTATTCATCATGAGCTTTAGAGATGATTTCCTAACCACATTAAAATTTACCCCCACAAGCAACCAAGAGGAGGCAATAAGTCTTTTGGATAATTTTATTTTCAAACAAAAAGAAGTGCTTGGCTTTGTATTAAGAGGCTATGCTGGAACTGGTAAGACCACATTAATTGCTTCTTTGGTTAATACTCTTTCCATTTATCGTATTCGTACAGTATTGCTTGCCCCAACGGGTAGAGCTGCTAAGGTTCTTAGCTCCTATTCTGGGAAAAGAGCCAATACATGTCATAGATACATATATATTTGTGTTAAGGATGAGGACGGAAATCAGAAATTTATTCTTAGGGAAAATAAGTTTAAGAATACTGTCTTTATTGTCGATGAGGCTTCTATGGTTTCGGATGTTTCGAGTGATGGAGAGATATTTTCGCATAGAAACTTATTAGAAGACCTTATTTATTTTATTGAGCAAGGAGAGAATTGTAAGCTAATATTTGTTGGAGATACGGCACAGCTTCCTCCAGTTGGCTCGGATATTTCCCCAGCTCTTGATGGCAATTACCTTTATTCTAAATTTGGATTTCAAACCTTTGGTTACGAACTTAACGAGGTTGTGCGTCAAGCCCTAAACTCTTCAATACTTATTAATGCCTCTAATCTAAGGTATTCTATTTCCAAACAAAGGCTTCGCTACCCTTATCTAAAAGCAAATATTGATGAGGATTTCTCTCGTTTAGATTTCGCAGAATTGGAGTATAACCTAAGAAATGAGTACTCTAAGCATGGGATTGATGAGGTTGTAATGGTTTGCAGAACGAATAAATATGCCAATCTCTTTAATAACCAGATTCGTTATAGGATTTTGGATAGGGAAAATGAGATAGATTCTGGCGATTATATAATGTGTGTAAAGAATAATTATTTCTGGCTTGAGGAATCCTCTCCAGCTGGGTTTATTGCTAATGGAGATATACTTAGAATTAAGAAGATTATCCGTTATCACGAAGCACATGGATATAGATTTGCAGATATAATTGTAAACTTAGTGGATTATAATGACCATCCAGAGATTGAGCTAACAGTAATGCTAAACACCCTTTCTTCTCCTTCCGCATCCCTTACCAAAGAGGAAAATAACGAGCTTTATAAACTTGTTTACCAAGACTATGCCCATATAAAAACCAAGAAAGAAAGGAATAAGGCAATCAAAGAAGATATTTACTATAATGCTCTTCAAATCAAATTTGCCTATTGCCTAACCTGCCATAAAGCACAAGGTGGTCAGTGGAATACAGTCTTCCTTGACCAAGGCTATTATACTGAAGAAATGCATAATATAGAATATCTCCGTTGGCTATATACAGCCGTAACAAGAGCAAAGCAAAAAATCTTTCTGACAAATTTCAAAGAAGAGTTCTTCCAATCAGAGAAAGAGAAATAAGCTCAAAAAAACAGTGATTTTTATACACATTTCAATTATTTTGTGTATCTTTGCAAATACAAGGGAATGAATCCATTATTTCCTATCAAAATCACCATAATTTCGAAAACTACATTATGGTAGCTACCACAACACAACTATGGTAGCTACCCTACGACCCTTATGGTAGCTACCATAACACTGTTATCATAGCTACCATAGCAACATTTAAATCAAGGAAAAAAACTTTGAAATCAAGAAAGAATTCATTTTTATCAAGAGATAATTCAACGAAACTTGATGTCAGTATAAATTATCCTCTATTAACAATATCCAAAGTAAGGACTTTAACGACATTAGTGACCTAAATCTCTTTCTTGTCCTAATTCAATCAATATTTACTCCTAAATAAAAATAAATTCATACCTTTGAGCTTTGAAAATCAACAATGGATTATAATGATAACTAAGAAGAAGTATTTTATAATTGTTCTTTCTTTCTTGTTATTTACTCAATGTAATAATAAAGAAGAGACCAAAGAAGAAAAAATTAGTAATATTCTAACAGGAAAGAAGAAATTAGTTTGGAATATTCATAGGAACGAATGGGATGACTATTTCAAGAGTTTCGACAAAACACCATATGCATGTGAATTTTATAAAGGAGGTTATGGCTTTTATATTTCTCCAGGTGGGATATGGGAAAGCAGGGGAATCAAAACTATTCCAGAGGATTCTACATGGAGAATGATAGATTCTCTTAGTATCAAATTTAATTATGATACATTTCATATATTAAGTTATAATGATACTTTGTTTAAGTTGAAGGCGAAAGAAGATACTTTTTATTTGATAAAGGAACATAATCAGAAACAAAGTTTTTATAATGGAGAAATATACACTAATGATTATATAAATCATTTGCTTTATGATAGGTAGCGTAGAATTGTCAAACAAATAATTTAAGCAGGTATTTTCTAAACCACAAATAAACACTAAAACGATTTGAAATGAAAAGCATTAAGAAATTTATAGTATTAGGAGTATTATTCGCATTTGCTTCGACTTTATTATTCCCTTACATTACATTTTCTCAGGGAAATGGATTATATGAATTTATTGGGAGAAATGGTAAATATGGTTTTATGGATAAAACAGGGGAGGTTGTGATTCCTGCTAAATATTTATATGTAAATGAATTTAGTGAAGGATTGGCTTTTATTGCTGAGACACAGGATCCTTTAGGATATTATAGTTGGGTTTGCATAGATACTTTAGGTAGGGAACAATTTAGAATTAAAAAAAGATGCTACCCCAAAGAATCTTTTAGTGAGGGATTAGCTGTGATTCGCGATTGGGATACTGATAAATATTGGTTTATAGATAAATCAGGGAAGAAGGTTTTTAATAAAAAGTTTAGAGATGCATGTAGGTTTACAAATGGATATGCAAAAGTTAGTAATAAAAAATATGGTGATGACTCTTATTTTATAGATAAGAAAGGGGAAAAAGCGAAACATTTACCTAAAGATGGATCAATTTTTATTAATGGTATATCATTTTGTGGATATAAGTTAATTGATACTTTAGGAAATGTCCTTATTGATAGCATTTCAGAATGGAGAGGAGCAGATATGGAATATATAAAAGTGAGGAGAAAAGATAAATGGGGATTTATTGATAGAAAAGGTAATATTATTATTGATTTTCAATATGAAGAGGATAGAAATAAAGGATTTGATAAAATTCTAAAGCTAAATACAGATTCTTTAGACGCTTTACCAAAAGCAAGATTTAGAAATGTTGGCTATTTTTTCGAAGGGTTGGCAAGGATTAAAATTGACAGTCTATATGGATTTATTAATCTTAAAAATGAGATTGTAATTGAACCTATATTTAAAGTAGTTCATAATTTTTCGGAAGGTTTGGCTGGTGCTACCTTAGACGGAAAGACTTGGGGATTTATAAACAAAGAGGGTAAATTTGAAATAGAACCACAGTATTATATGGTCGATATATTTGAGAATGGAATTTGTGCAGTAAAAAACATTGATACTCCCAGATATATAGGTGATTATTATTTGAATGCAATCATCAATAAAAAGAATGAAATATTATTTAAAGACGATATGCATAGCTATTTAGGCTTTAGAGGAGAGCTTATAAAATATTTTGATGGAGCTGATTTTGGAGGAAGAATACATTATATAAACAAAAATGCCAGACTTGTAGTTCCTAAGCAATATAAAAAGAATTAGAGATGAAAAGCATTAAAAAATTTATAGTATTCGGATTATTATTCGCATTTGCTTCGATTTTATTATTTTCTCAAAATGATAGAGAGTTGAATAATAAAGGGAAAACAATACCTATAAATATTGATATTGTCAAGGTTGATTCTAAATTTTATACCCTTATAGACTCATTGCTTTATTATGAACGCAAATGTTCATATTATTCAGATACCTTAACTTATGGTATCTGGATAGATAGATCTTTTACCAATAATGGAGATTCTGTAATAATTATTTATATCATAGGAAATTCAGAAAAACAATTTTTTATTAATGAATTTCAAGAAGAGGCTCCTTATGGATATTGTACTTATAAAAGACATACTTTCTTTTTCTTTGGTCGTAATGATTTATTATTCTTCACTACAAATAAGAAGAAATTCCTTGAAATTCCAGAATATTCTCCTGAGGAAGATGATAGATGGACTTCGTATTTTTTTCTCTATTATAGAGACAAGTTTATATTATATGAGAAAATAAGTAATTTATGTAGGTAGTATTTGAGATATTGTCTATTCTTAAATAAGTTTTGCAGAAAAATTCAACTATCGTATAGAATAGTTAATATGTAAAGAAAATCGCAAAATCTTTACATGTTTTTGGGATATGTAAAGAAAATGGGCTTTTTCTTTACACGTTAAAGTATGTTGTAAGAGATAGGCTTAATAGTCTATTGTAGAATAAATATTAATGATTGTTTGATATCTTATTGATTTTGTTACTATATTTGCATGGATTAAAAGGACAATTACATTTAAATTCAAGCTTAGTATATAATTCAAAATAGAATTTATGTTGTAATATAAGAAGTTATCGAAAAATATATAATATGAAATACGAAATACCTACATTGCCTTTGGCTGTTGACATTGAAACAAAGGCTGTTCTTAAACAAACTATTGAGGCAAACCGTAGGTTAGCGGAATTAAAAGGGGTGGTTAAGTCCATGCCAAATGCATCAATACTAATTAACACTTTAGCACTACAAGAAGCAAAGGATAGTTCGGCTATAGAAAGCATTATTACTACTCATGATGAACTATATAAAGCAGAGCTATTTGCTAATCATTTTACTTCTTTAGCTGCAAAAGAGGTTCAGACTTATGCAGAAGCTCTGAAGAGAGGATTTGATATAGTAAAAAGTAAGAATCTTCTAACTAATAATACAATTATTGAAATATATAGAAATATTAAACTTAATCAAGCAGGATTTAGGACTACGCCTGGAACAATGCTTAAAAATGAGCGCACTCAAGAAATTGTATACCAACCACCTCAAACTTTTGATGAAATAAATCACTATATGAAAAATCTTGAATTATTTATTAACGATAATTCTATTAGTGATCTTGACCCCGTTGTAAAAATGGCTATTATTCATCATCAATTTGAAAGTATCCATCCTTTTTCAGATGGGAATGGTCGTACAGGTCGAATTATAAATATTTTATACCTCGTTCAACAAGAACTTTTAGATTTACCAGTATTGTATCTTAGTAGATTTATTATTAAAAATAAGGGAGAGTATTATAGATTATTGCAGGGAGTCAGAGATAATAACGAATGGGAAGGTTGGTTGCTTTTTATGCTTAAAGGAGTTGAGCGAACTGCTATTGAAACAATAAATGTAGTTGAAGGTATTAAAGAATTGATACAAGAATATAAGCTTATTATCCGTAAGGAACTAGTAAAAATTTATTCTCAGGACTTACTTAATAATTTATTTAAACATCCATATACAAAGATTGAATTTGTAATGCAAGAGCTTTCTGTAAGCAGACCTACAGCTACATCACATCTTAATAAGTTAATAGATATTGGTATTTTGGAAAAATTGAAATTAGGTAGAGAGAACTTTTATGTGAATACGAAATTATATGATTTATTGGCAAATGCTTTTCATATTGAAAATTTAGCCATTGATTCTATTGATTCGAATGGTTAATATGTAAAGAAAATCGCAAAATCTTTACATGTTTTTGGGATATGTAAAGAAAATGGGCTTTTTCTTTACACGTTTTGAGAATGGATAAAAGTGCTTTTTACATTCATTAAAAACCAAATAGAGTTAGAACAATAATGAAATAAAACATCATAAAACGATTAGAAATGAAAAGTATAAAGAAATTTATTCTCTTTGGAGTATTATTCGCATTTGCTTCTACTTTAGCATTCTCTCAAAATGATAGAGAGTTGAATAATAAGACAGATTCCATTTATAGGGATTAGAGGATAAGGAATAGGTAGCAAGTCTTTGTTTCTGGCTTAGTTTAATTTGACCTTTAGGGTTGATTGATTTGATTATTGGGGTAGATTAATCAAATCGAAGTGATTCAAGAACCCCATTCTTAAGCGTCAAGAGTGGCATTCTTGAGCCTCAAGAACCCCATTCTTGAATCACTAAAACTAAGTCCTTCTACCCTAAAGAATAAGTTAACTCTCCCTAAAGAATAAGTGCTTTTAACCTATTGAAAAGATTAGATTTAATAATTAGATAGTGTGTTTTATTTTATCACCTTCTCTAAATAACCTCTTAGAGTTCCGTTATTTTTCATTTTTATATACTTCTCAAGGTTTTTATCCTTTTTCAATAGATTTTTATACTTATTATAATAGTCAATATAGAACTCAATTCCTGCTGCAGTCATCTCAACTCTATTACTTCTAACGTTATTTGCTTAGCAATATTTTTTTAGAACCATACATAAAATATGTAAATTTACTAACAAGACCAATAAGTTGAATTATTACAAATTTCAAATAATTTTTTTCTGTATTTCAAAATAAACATATAAATTAAGTCTCAAAAACAAACTAATTATGATTTGTTTTAATTTTTTTTGTACATTTGCAGTTCATTTTAGAGAGATAGATGTGTGACCGGCTATTTTAGCGTTTATACGACGCATAATGAACCGAATTAAACAGGTGAATTAAACAAGGGTAATGCATCTATCTTCTATAATGAACACTATAAAACCAAAGTTTTTCATTACGATTTTGCTTATTTAATTTTCTTAAAATAATCACTTGTACAACTTGTTCACCAATATATTTATCTTCATATCTTGCTCTTATTCCATATTTTTGTTCAATTTCATATAAACTTTCTTTTTGATTAAGTAAATAAAAATTATTTACTTCGACTTCATTAATCATTTGTTTTGCAACTCCTAATAATTTTAATGAATTAGATCTTCTTCCTTTACCTCTTTTTGAAGATAGTATATGATTCCATCCCATTTTTGAAACTTTAATATTTGTATCTAATGCGTTACAAAATATCGTATTATTAATTTTCCATTGTTTATAAAAATTACGAGCATCTTGTTTTAAATTAGAAGAGCCTAATAATACTTTACTCTCTTTATCTAATTGTATTAATTGTAAATTATCATTAGAAAGTAATGGTTTTATCATTTTAAAAAATGCTCCTTTACTATGTTCTCCAAAGCTATTAATTTTAGGAATAGTAATTAATGTTTTAGAATCTTCTACTCTCAATACATTACTTTTTAAATCAACCCACCATGCTTTTGGATTTAATCTATTTTCTTTTTTAAAAATCTTTCCATTCATATCTTTATATGTTTTTTCAGGATTAACACAAATTAATACTACTGGTTCTTTTTGTTTCCTCCAATAAATAATATGTTTTTTTAATTTCTCTTCATCATGAATTGATAATCTTATTTCTTTATCATCTTCACTTGAAATATAACTATATCCACATTTTATTTGAACATTAATTTTTACTCCAAGATCAATATTCTTTTTTCATAATAATCAGACCATCAATTCCATAATCATTTCTTGCTTCATATGGTTGCCAACCACATTCCCAAAATTCTCGCACATATTGACCAACTAGTCTCATTCCTGTGGCTTCGTTTTTTATAGTTTTTCTGTATGACGTACTCATTTGTTAATAATAATAATTAATTAATAGGTAAATTGCCATGGTTTATTCGTAATAATATATTGATATAAACACATTAATATATATTTGACAAAGTTAAAATATTTAATTAGAATTTCAACCATCTATAAGTTCTTTTCCAAAAACTCTAAGACTCGTTTATGGAATAAGTCTAAGTCTTTTAATGGACCATCTTGCCCACCATGTTCTGCTCCTTCCACTATCCATAACTCTTTCTTTGACGGGAGTAGTGAAAATATTTTCTCGCTCATCCAAATTGGTGCTATATTGTCTTTTTCTCCAACTATTAGCAATGTAGATTTATTAAAGTTAGATGCTACATTAATTGGTTGTAGCTCTTTGGGATAGTCATCTGGCACTATTAGATTTGCTTCTTTTTTATTGAGAGCTTGTTTTAATATTGGCACTACCTCCTCAAATGAAGTTATTAAACCAATCCCTACAAATGCTTTAATATTATCATATTTACTTGCTGCTGCCATAGAAAGATATGCCCCTGTTGACCAACCATAAACAATAATCTTATTAGTATCTACTTCTTTATTTTGTTTTAGAACTTCTTTTATTACTGCGTCATAATCAATCAAGAACTCCGAATAAACTAAATAATCATTATTTATCTCCCATTCACTGCTTTCTCCAAATCCTCGCCAGTCAAAGGTTACAACATTATACCCTTTATTTGTAAAATATTGTGCATGATACAACTGCATAAATGACATATTACCTGCATCTCCATTAGCTATAATAATTGTTGGGCGATTTTCAGCATAAATATTTATGTATGGTTTTTTAATTGGATTTTGCCAAGATTCTCTTATCTCCTTTTCTGAAAGTGTAGGTTGAGCAGGAAAGAACCAAGTTTTAATTTTTAATCCGTCAAAAGTTGTAACATTTAAGTCTCTATAAATAAGTCCAAGCTTTTCTGGGTAAATTCGATAAATTCTATTAGGTTTTATAGCATAAGATTGAATGCCAAAAAAAAGAACCAAACTATATATAATAAATGATTTTAATTTAAGAAGACAATTCAATTTGATAATTGTTTTACCTGAATAATTAGATTTCATAATGCTATTATTTTATCACCTTCTCTAAATGACCTCTTAGAGTTCCGTTATTTTTCATTTTGATATACTTCTCAAGGTTTTTATCCTTTTTCAATAGATTTATATTCTTATTATAGTAGTCGATACATAACTCTATCCCTGCAATGCTCATCTCTAATTTATCGCTTTTTACATTGTTTTTTAAAGCGTATTTTGTTGAACCACACATAAAGATTATCAATAGGTCTTCATTTTTTTCGAAGAAATTCACAATATCGGTATCAAGATATATCGACACTGCTTTTGTTTCTGTCATCCATTGAATTAGAAATTCTTTGGTCTTTTGTTGTTTTTTTAATTCCTTATTGGGCGGTGTACTAATAAGCCAATCAATTGCATTTAATACATCGTTATTATACTTATCACAATCCTTTGGAGATTGGATTTGATAGTCTGGAAGATTAAATTCCTGAGAGAAACTGCATATTGATGCTGTCATTAAAAAAATTGTAAGTAATAACTTTTTCATATTCTTTTGTATTTAATTTATTCTGAAAGTCCACCAAAATCTAATTGTGCTTCACGTACATTTATCTTTGGTTCAAAGAAATTATATAATATATGTATATATAAATCTGTCCTTGGGTTTTCACTTGTTGAATTTTTTATCATTTCATTCAATTCATTTTCATATTCTTCTGTTTTCATGTATTCTTTATATTGAGTCTCTTTTATCAATCTATATTCCTCATTTGAAAGATACTTTTCTGCCAATACCTCCCCTTTTTCAATCTCAATAAAGTTGTAACCTTCATATCCAGAAGAGTAGCCCATATGTACATAATTCTTCATTTTACCTATAGGAATTCTTAATACTCCAGTATATTCTTTTAATAAATATTTATCTTGTTTTGGGAATACAGAATCCATAACACTTATGTCTTCACTATAATCATTGCCTTTTGAATCTATAAAACTATAATCTTTCAAAATATCAACTACATAAAGTTTATTGTTTTTTATTTCAAAATATGCAATATATCCTCTCCATCGAGAAGAAGATATTGAAAATTCTTCAGATAAAAAGAAATCATCAAATTTTACATTATGAGCTTGAAAATAACTATCTAATGGATTTGTAAGCAGTTTAAGAGTATCTCCTTTATATATTAAATAGTCTGATTCTTGAGCTGTTGCAAAAAGATTTAAGGATATAAAAGAAATTACAATAATCAATATTAACCTTTTCATATTCTTTGATATTTAAATTATTCTGCAAAGTAAATGAAAATTATTTATTCTGCAAAGCAAATAAAACAAATAGAATCAGAATTGGTTATTTTTAAATCAAACAACAAGGTATTATTATTAGAATCTAAAGCCCATTTCTAATTTTAGTCCTAAATCAATAGGATATATCTTTGAACTTGAAATGAATTCATATATTCCAAATCCTATATAGAATCCTTTTTTAGGCATGCGATAAATTCCTTGAGAGAAATACCCTCCTATTGCTAAATTAGTAGTTGAGTTATAGTATGATTTATATGAATCTATACCGAAAACAAATTGAGCAAGACAGGATAAATAAGCATTCTTATTAATTCTAAATAATGGATTTACTCCTAATTTAAAATAATTATAGCTTCCTGAACGTATCCCTA
>Ga0265293_10002558_pt1 | contig 35982 bp, 38 predicted proteins | sample Munlanlewell138R_FD_192505 | JGI IMG/M metagenome (GOLD analysis project Ga0265293, IMG submission 192505) | Leachate microbial communities from a municipal landfill in Southern Ontario, Canada - Leachate well 138R | ecosystem: Engineered > Solid waste > Landfill > Unclassified | place: Canada... | reverse complement strand
GTTCGGATTCGGCGACGTAGCTGCCGTTGATATGTTCGAGGGTGGCGAAGTCGGCATCCTGTATCCACTCGCCCGGCACATAGCCGAGCAGCAGGTCGCGGATCATTTCGGGGTGGGAGAACAACAGTTTATAGCCGGTATCCTGGGCCATCGGATCGAACCTCCGTGTTCGTGTGCGTCCACGCTATCACAGGGCGCACGATGAGAAAAGACACCGGCAATATCTCGTCAGGCGCGTTCTCAAGCAATTGCCAGGGATAACACTACCATCCAATCCGGGGGGCGGGATTGCAGTGATCCTCGCTTGCGTGTGGCTTGCCGGCTCAAACGGGTAGAGATAATGACTCGGCGGGACAGCTGCGGTCGAATGCGGCTAGAGATGTCCTGGCGGGGCCAATATAGCGCCACAGATACACAGTCATGGTTATCAAAAAGCTATAGCCGGATCTGCAGCCGATTTATGAACTATGCTGTGGGTGCATGTGTTGAATCCAGCAGTTCCGCATGGCAACCTACGTCCGAAGCCCCGGTAAAAACTATTAGATAAGCTATCAACTGGAGGAAGTTCACAATGCCCAAGTACTATAAATATAAACTTGCCCTGACCACAGCCGTTTGTCTGGCGTCTTCCATGCCGATGGTTGCTCACACCCAGGAAGGAGGACAGCGACAGGGCGCCCAGGCCGGCGCCTATATCGAGGAAATCCTGATCACCGCGCGGCGCCGCGAAGAATCGCTGCAGGAAGTGCCTGTTTCGGTCAACGCCTTTTCCGACATACGCTTGCAGGAGGCCAGCGTGACCAAGCTGAGCGACCTGACAGCGCTGTCTCCGGGACTTCGCTTTCAGGCCGAAGGGGGGCAGACCAACACCAGTGTATCCATGCGCGGTTTAAGCAAACTGCCCATCGGAGAGGGCATTCCTGCCGTTGTGCTGTATTTCAACGAAGCGCCCATGCCGGGTGAGGGCATCAACCTGCCGATCTATGACCTCGCCAATATCCAGGTGCTTAAGGGGCCCCAGGGGACACTGTTTGGCCGCAACACGTTGGGTGGCGCCATCTTGATGACGTCCAAGCCGCCTGGCTATGAACAGGATGCCTATCTGCAAACCACCGTGGGGGATTACAACCTCTGGGAAGTTCAGGGTGCGGGCAATCTGACGCTGATCGAGGACAAACTGGCCCTGCGGGTTGCAGCCCAGGCTCGCGACCAGGATGGTTTCACCAAGAACCTCAGTGGCGGGCGGGATTTCGATGACGTCAATGAACGCTCGGTACGCTTGTCTCTTTTGTTCGATCCCCTGGAAAACCTGTCCAACCTGTTGGTCGCGGACTACTTCGAGTCGCACCAGCAGCCCGGTGGCCAGGTGATTCACGACTATCACCCCTCCGCATTCGGGCCACAGGCTGCCATCTTTGATGCGGCACTGAGGCCCTACGTGGAAGGGCAAAGGCGGGCGGGGCCACACAAGGTTTACTCAGATCTTGATAATCCCCATGCCGATCGGCGCAGTTGGGGGGCGGTGAATAAAACCACCTGGGATATAGCCGACAACATCACCGTGCAGAATATTTTCAGCTATCGCGAAGCATTTGTCAGCACCCAGATCAACACCGGCGGCAACGGCCCCCTGAATGTCGAGCTTGCTCCCGGCTTTTTTTCCGACTTTGTGTTGTTCCGCGCCAGTTCGGTGATGCGTCGCGAGTTTCTCACCAATGAAATCCAGTTGCAGGGTAGCTCCCTGGGTGACCGGCTGGAATGGATAGCGGGGTACTTTTACAACAACGACAAGGCCAATGGGCCGATGGGTTCCCAATTCCAGATTTTTGATCCCCTGTTTGACGGGCCCGACCTCAGCTACAGCGCCAGTTATGTGGAAAACGAAAACGAGGCGATCTTTGCCCAGATTGGCTACGATCTTACCGACACGCTGACATTCAACCTGGGCGTGCGTTACAGCTGGGATAAGGTGACCGGGTGTGGCGGCAGCCGCCCGGACCGCTATATCAGCCTTGGGGAATGCAAAAGTATTGCGGCGCTGGATCTGCCCGATGGAACCGGCATTTCCAAGGTCAAAGGCGAAGAACCTACCTATACCGTCGGTCTCGACTGGCAGGCAACCGACGACCTGTTTTTCTATATCACGCACAGGTATGGCTACCGGGGCGTGGGGCTGAACAGCCCCAGTTTCGAAACCCAGTTCACCACCGGCGGCGAAGGCTGTGAACTGGCGGGGGTAGCCGTCACCTGTCCGGACCTGAGGCCCTTCCAGACCACCGGCAAGGAAACCGTGGAAGACTTTGAAATCGGGATGAAATCGGACTGGTATTTCAATGATGTCGCAGCGCGGCTCAATGTGTCGGTCTTTCAGATGAAATATGAAGATGGCCTGCAGTTTTTCAATGCCGTGAGCCTGGCCGGTGTTCCCAGCAATGCGCCGGATGTTCCCAACCGGAGTTCCATCGGTGTCAATGTGGCGGATTTCACCATCCGTGGCATCGAATTTGACGGCAGTATTTCGCCTATTCCTGCGCTGACCATCGGTTTCAATGGCGCCTATATTGACCAGAAGGTGGATAAGCTGGGCGCATCGCCATTCGGTTCAATCGGCAAGGACGAAGTCACCCTGCCCACTCCGGAATTTTCCGGCACCCTGAGCCTGCGCTGGGAACTGCCGATACAGCCGGTGGGCGGTCAACTGATCTGGAATACGGATTACTTTTATACAGAAAAGTGGGATGGTCAGGTGGGTGTTGCCCTGCCGGGTTATGACGTGGTCAATACCCGCCTTGACTGGCGCGGCATCAATGGTGGCGGACTGGACCTGGGGTTCTGGATCACCAATGTGCTGGATGAAGACTATGCGACAGCGCCAACCACATTGTCGCCAACCTTTCCCACCGCCACGGTGTTTTACGGCCCGCCCCGCATGTTTGGCTTCGACCTGCGCTATAGCTGGGGCAGTTGACGGCACAACGCAAGAAAACGTTCCACCGCGAGGCGGAGCGTTTTCTTGATTCATTGCGCAATCGACGACAACATCAGGACACCGCATAGCCCTCCGGGATAGCGATTTTTTGATGTGGTATCGGCGTGTCCGGTCAATGTTGGCCACCGTCAGAGGCCGCCGGCAGAGTCAGGACACCGTCGAGCAGCGCCAGCATCCTGTCGATGTCGTCCTGGCTGACCGTCAGGGCGGGCATCAAGCGCAATGTTTCCGGCCGGGGGGCATTGATCAGCAGTCCTTGCGCCAGGGCGGCGACGACGATTTCCCTGGCATCGCGGTGGGCGGTGTCCAGTGCCAGCAGCAGGCCCTGGCCGCGCACCTCTCCCAGCCGGTGTTTGGCCGACAGGGTTGCCAGGCCGTCGCGCAGGTAGTCGCTGCTGCGGGTAACCGCGGCGAGAAACCCGGGGCCGAGCAGGGTGTTAAGCACGGCAAGCCCGGCGGCGCAGGCCATGGGGTTGCCATTGTAGGTGCCGCCCTGGTCTCCCGGGGCGAAACAGCTGATGTCCTTTCTGGCCAGCATGGCGGCGAGCGGCACTCCGCCACCTATTCCCTTGCCCAGGGTGAGAATATCCGGCGCGATTCCCAGTTGTTGGCTGGCGAACAGTGTACCGGTACGGCCCATGCCGGTTTGTATCTCATCGATGATGAGCAGCAGGCGGTGGTGGCGGGCGAGTCGTTGCAGGCCGTCGAGAAAATCCCGGCGCGCAGGGATGACGCCGGCCTCACCCTGGATCGGTTCGAGCATCACCGCCACCACCTGGTCATCGATGACCTGTTCCACGGCCTCGATATCGTTGTACGGCACCTTGATGAAGCCCGGCACCTTGGGCTCGAACAACTGATCCCAGCCGGGCTTGCCGGAGGCCGACATGGTGGCCAGGGTGCGACCGTGAAAGCTGTTGTCGAAGGTGATGATCTTGAAGGCGCCGTTTCGTTGCAGCGATCCCCATTTGCGCGCCAGTTTGATGGCGCCTTCATTGGCTTCGGCGCCGCTGTTGGCAAAAAATACCTGATCCAGACCACTGTGCATGGCCAACTGGCTCGCAAGTTCCACCATCGGCTGGTTGTAGAACGCCGGGCTCGGGTTGATCAGCGCGGCGCACTGTCGTTGCAGGGCGTCGACGACAGCCGGGTGGCAGTGGCCGAGGGCATTGACCGCCCAGCCCTGGATGAAATCCAGGTAGCGCTTGCCATTGCTGTCGATGAGCCAGGAGCCTTCGCCTTTGACGAACAGGACCTCCGGGCGCGGCGCAATTGGCATCAGGGCATCAAAAAGTGCGGTGGGGTTGGATAGGGTGGCTGGCATGGTGTCCTCCGGGAGGGCGACCGGTCGGCCAGCGGCGAAAGCCAGGGCACAGGGCAGGCGCTGGGCGACGCGGCTGCCTATGGGTGAATAAAGGTTACTGAAACAGGGGGCAGCGGCTGCGACGACGGCGTCGGCGCAACCGGGAAATGGCCTGGCGAGGGGCCGGGGCGTGGAAATACAGGTGACTGACCATGGCGTCGATGCTAATCGAGAGCGTGGCTGGTTGTCAAAGCGTTGCAATTGCGCATTAATGACTGTTGTGACCGGACTGATCGGGCTTGGTGCCGCAGGCAGCCGGTGGTGCGCCACTGTCGGAGTGGCGCGAGGATAACGATACGGCGGGGCTTCCCCTCGCCTGGGAGGCAGGATGAGATCGAAGCAGTGGTTGAACTTGTGGCTGGTGCTGTCGCTGGCTCTGTTGTCGGCCCAGGGCCTGGCCAGGGAGGATGCGGATCGGTTCAGTGGCGGTGAGCTGGACCAATTGTTGGCGCCGGTCGCCCTCTATCCCGATGCCCTGCTCAGTCAGATACTGATGGCTGCCACCTATCCGCTGGAAGTGGTGGAGGCTGCGCGGTGGTCGGTTGCAAGCGGCGCCGATATCGCGGGCGCCGCGGCCGTCGATCTGGTGGCGGACAGGGATTGGGACCCGAGCGTCAAGGCACTGGTGGCGTTTCCCGAAGTGCTGGCTCGCCTCGACGAGAACCTGGAATGGACCCGGGCGCTGGGTGATGCCTATCTGTTGCAGGAAGAAGAGGTGATCGATGCCATCCAGCGCCTGCGGGATGAAGCCTACGCCGCAGGCTATCTCGATGACCTGCGGCATACCCGCGCTTACCGCGACCGGGCACTGGTGGTCATCGAGCCGTTTCACACCGACATGATACACGTACCCTATTATCATCCCAGGACCATCTATTCACGCTGGTGGCAGCCGTATCACCCCTCGTTTCACTGGGCGCCGCCGCGAGGGATCGAGCACCGGCGGGCTGTTTACTGGGGCGGCGTGCCGGCATCCCCGGCGCTGTTTTTCAGCACCTTCCATTGGCAGCAGCGCCATATCGTGATCGTCGATCATTCACTGCGCGGACCCCGCTTCATCCATGGCGACGGTATCCACTGGTTTGATGACGCCCGGCGCTGGCGTCACGATCCCCGGCATCGCCGGGGGCTCGGCTATGCCCATCCGATGACCCGGGAGGCATACCGTTACAGCACCCCTTCCCGGGAAGATTTCCTCTTCCCCAGGCGGCCCGAAAACCGCGTTTGGGAAGGACGCGATCCGGCGCCGCGGCGCGGCGGCGACAGCGATGGGCAAAGCGCTCCTGCGGGCGGCGGGGGCAATGACCAGGGCCACTGGCAGCGGCGGGATCAGGACCGGGGCAGGCTGGCAGCGGCTCACGGGCACGCGGGGATGCATGTCTACACGGTGGGATATGAACGGTCACGGAGAGCGTCGCCGGCGGTGTCGATCCCCTCCTGGCCCTCGCCGGCCAGCTACCGGGCCGAGCGCCAACAGCTGGGGCGGCCAGGCGGAGATGGCCGGCAGTTCAGCGCCGGCGTGCGCTCGCTGCAGGGAACTGGCAGTTATCGTTCGCTGCAGCAACCGCACAGCCCAGGCCAACGGCTCTCCGCGCCGGTGTCGGGGCGGCACTTTCCATCGCGGGCGGAGCAAGCCGCCAGGTGGCGCTAACCGAGCTGGTCCACCATGACGGCGTTGCTGTACACCAGGCTGTGATCGCTGACGCGATAGCCCACTAGGTGGAATTGGCCGCGTTGGTCTAGCGGGCCAAGGTAGACGCGCAGCCGGCAATCCTTCAAGTCGCCGCAGTCGGCGGAGGTTTCGAGGTCCAGTGTGTCCCGGTCGACATCGACGAAGATTTCCCCCTCATCCGTTTGTTGCAGTTTTTCCTCGGCTTGCTCCAGTTGCAGGTGGCATTCATCGCTGATGTGAAACTGTAGAATTTCGATCGGGACCGGTTTGTCGGCGCCAGGCGGTTTGCGCCAGCCTTCGATGCTAACTGTGTTCATGGTGGTGCTCCTTGTTTTTATGGTCGAGTGCCATTAGGTGGTCGATCGCTCTGGCCGATGATACCCCTAGTGAAACGGGGCGCTACCCCGCAAGTGTAGAACGGCTGTGGCGAAATGGCTAAGGGGTGTCGCCTGCGCGCGGTCGTGGGCGCGCCAACCTCGCCGATAAGGTATATTATGGGGGGGCTCGGGGACCAGGCGCCATGGCGGTCTGCTGCCGGGCGATGCCGTACTGTGTTTGCCCGGCCTGCCGTGCCGGTCGTCATCGTTCAGTCAATAATCACCCAATAACAGTCGTTCAGGTAGTCGAGAGTAGATGTCCAGTCCCGCCAAAGAGGCCTCTGCAAGCCCGTGGCAACAATTGCTTCGCAATACCCAGTTTCGCTGGCTGTTTACCGGCAATATCACCATGTTTACCGGATTTGCGGCCACTATCCTGCTGCGCTCCCTGCTCGCCTGGCAGTTGACCGGCGACGAGATGTCGCTGGCCTATATCAACCTGGTCTCGGCCGGGTGCATGTTCGTGACCTCGATTTTTTCGGGTGCGGTGATCGACCGGTTCGAACGGCGCCGGTTGATGATGATCGCCCAGTGCCTCATTTTGGTTGCGGAATTCTCGGTGATGCTGCTGCTGGTCACCGGCCACCTGACTTTCAGCCTGTTGATGGTGAGCGCCTTTTCCTCCAGTGTCGCTTTTCCATTCATCATGCCGTCGAGCACCGCCATGCTGGTGGCGGCGGTGGGGCGGCCGGTGCTTGGCAAGGCGACGGCGCTGATGTCCGCCGGCGCCAATGTCGCGCGCATGGTCAGCCCCGCGGTGGTGGGTATTCTCGCGGACCTGGCGGGCATGGCCGCCAGTTACGTATTCCTCATCACCTTGCATCTGTTTTCCCTGTTCTGCACCTTCAATCTCAATCCCAGCCTCGCTTCGGGACCGGGACGGGGAGCTTTTCTCGGCGAGATACGGGAGGGCTTCACCTATCTCTACCGCCACAAGCCGGTGGCGCTGTGCATTGCCTTCGGTCTGATCCCGACGCTGATCGTGGTGCCCTTGCAGAACCTGCTGGTGGTGTTCGTCGACGAAGTCTGGGATCACAGCGGCAGCGGTCTCGGCATCATGATGGGGGCCATGGGCGTCGGCGGCCTGCTCGGTTCGCTGCTGATGGCGCTGACGCGGGATGGCAGCCTGGTCAAACCGATGCTGACTTCCGCCCTGGCTCTCGGGATATTCCTGCTGTTGTTCAGCCACACGCCCTGGTTCTGGCTGGCGACGGTATTCATGGTGGGCATCTATGCCTGCTCGGTACTCAGTCAGACACTGGTCCAGACCGGCGTGCAACTGATGACGGCGGATCATATGCGCGGGCGGATCACCACCATGACCTTGATGTCCTATGGTCTCGCGCCACTTGGCACCATCCCCCTCGCTTTTGCCTCCAAACATATCGGCGCGCCCTGGGCGATGACCATTGCCGCCGTGCTGATGCTTATCGCGGTGATCGCGATGGGTTCTCTATCCCGCGGCTTTCGGCAGATCGACGCGAGGGCCAAGGTCGGCTGACGGCGCGGTCGGTGTCGGCGCCGAACTGGCGGCCGCTGCGGCGATGGTTTACCCTGTGGTAGCGCGCCTCGGCCGATGGCTGGGGAGAGCTGCTCCCGTCCATTTTTCGGTTATATGATCCGGCGACTCTGCACCGGCCGGCAAGGGAATTTTCTGGCATGTCCATCTCAGCATCCTCCACGGCGAGCGCCATGGCCATTCTCGCCGAAGCCGGGGCCAGGCTCGACAGGCTCCGCGCTATCGAGCCGTACCTGATCGATCTCTCCCTGCGGGAAAATCCCGTCGGCGCTCCGGTGGGCCAGACCCTGGCGGACAAGCTGGCCATCCTGCCCAGGCTGCGCGAGTTCGGATTCGACAATATCCTGCTGGGCACACTCGATTATTCACTGCCTGATGAGCTGGAGGTGGACGATGATCTGATGATCCACCTGCGTGAACACGAGGTCGACATGACCGGGTGCTTTGCCTTTACGGCGATGGGCATTGCCGCGCTGGATGGCGGCTTTACCCCGGACCCTTCCCAGCTCAAGCTCCGCGATTATCGGGTGCCCAACACCCTGCACGAGATCTACCTGAGCAGGGACGGCATGGCCGGTCAGTATAGCCTGGAGACGTTGCGCCGCAGCCTGCCGGCGAGTATCCAGTGGCTGCATGACAACATTCGCGGCGACCGCGGCGGCGCGCCGCGGATTCTGGTCAATATCGTCGATGGCTGTGATGCGATGGCCGAAGATCCGCAAATCACCTGCGAAATCCTGGAGCTTTTGGCGACATTGCCGATAGAAGGCGTCAGCATCGAGGACGACCGCGGCACTTATCTGCCGTTCCAGGTGGCTGCCTATGTTGCCGCTGCGCGCTGTTTTCTGCCGCCGCCGTTGAAATTGCTGGTGCATGTCCACACTGGCGGCGGCTTCGAAAATGCATCTGTGCTCGAAGCGCTGCTCAACGGCGCCGACGGCGCCTGGGGCGGGTTGCCGAAACGTGCGGCGGTCATTGGCCACGCGTCGCTGGGTGAATTGATTGCCAATCTGGTGCGTGCCGGCAATCCCCATATGCAGCGTTACCGGCTCGATCAGCTGCTGCCGCTGGCTGCCGAGCTGCAAGTGCTCGATAATGAAGAAGCGGTGCCGGAGGACCTGCCGGTGCTGGGCGCCAACGCCTATCGGCTGCCGCTGAGCTTTTTCCGGCAAAAGGCCGGTCGTTTCATGGACCTGCCGCCGGAAGCCATTGGCGGCAGCTATGGCTATCGCATCTGCCCGGTGGTCAGCGACAGCGCCGTCATCGCCGGTCGCCTTGCCGAGGTCAGCGGCCGACCGGCCGAGAGCTTCCCCGGCGAGGTGCTCGATCGGATGATCCGCTTGATGCGCCGCGATCTGCGCGCCGGCAAGCGCATAGTCTACGACCGGCCCGACGAGCTCCTGGCGCTTTGGCGGCGCGCTGGCGCGACTTGAGGGAGCCAACAAATGCCTGTTCTCTGGCAGGGTGGACGCATGACAGGATCAACGACATGACTGACGTCGAACGGGAGATGCAAGCCGACAGCGCTGTATACAAGACGCTGCTGGAATCGACCAAAGCCATTCCGTGGAAGCTCGACTGGGCGACCAAGACCTTTACCTACATCGGCCCGCAGATCGAAAGCCTGCTGGGCTGGTCGCAATCGAGCTGGGTGAGTGTTCGGGATTGGGCCGAGCGCATGCACCCCGAGGATAGCGGCTGGGTGGTTGATTATTGTGTCAGCCAGTCCCAGGAGGGGATCGATCATGAGGCCGACTACCGGGCGCTGACCAGAGACGGTGACTATGTGTGGATCCGCGATGTGGTGCATGTGGTGCGCAAGCAGGACGGCGAGGTCGACTGTCTGATCGGCTTCATGTTCGATATCAGTGAGCGCAAGAAGATCGAGAACGATCTGATCGGTTTACAGCGCAAGCTCGAGGAGCTGTCCTTCAAGGATGGGCTCACCGGGGTTGCCAACCGGCGAATGTTCGATTCGATTCTCGACCAGGAGTGGAGCAATGCGCGGCGCAGCAGGCTGCCATTGTCGCTGATCATGCTGGATATCGATTATTTCAAGCAGTACAACGATTACTATGGCCACATCCAGGGCGACGAGTGCCTGAAGCGGGTGGCCGATGTGCTGAGCAGGGCCGCCGGGCGACGCCGGGATTTCTTTGCCCGGTACGGCGGCGAGGAGTTTGTCATGGTCCTGCCGGAAACCGATGCGGCGGCAGCGGCGAAGGTTGCGGCGAGATGTCGCAGCCTGATCTTCAAGCAACAGATACCTCACCTGAACTCCGCTGTGAGCCAGATACTCACACTCAGCATCGGGGTGGGTACCACCGTGCCCGAATATGACGACAGCTCGCTGGACTTTATCGAACGGGTGGACCGGCAGCTCTATCAGGCCAAGGAAAGCGGCCGCAATCGCATTGCCCATCTCTCCGGCTAAAACGTCGGGACGTACCGCCATTGACGACATGTGGGGAGAGGACAGAGTGGCACGGGGCGCCGAGTAAACAAAGATCGTGGGAGAGAGCACATGGGAGAGAGCATCGCGGGGATCGCCCTGCCTGTGAGGCAAGCGGGGGCTGGAGATCCGGCCAAGCTGGCGCAACTGGAAGAGATACTGGAGCGGGCGGCGGAGCGACTCGGCGATATTACCGCCCCTGTACTGGCGCTGTTTTACGTTCGCTATCCCGGAGCCAGACAGGCTTTCGTGGACCACGGTTGCGGCTATACCGAGCGCCTCGAGCATGGCATGGTGGATTCCGCCCTCTACTGCCTGATGACTTGGTTCGAACGGCCGCTGGAAGTGGAGATTGTGTTTGCCGATACGGTGCCACACCATCAACTTCTGGATATCCCCGTGGCCTACTTTGCCGGCCTGCAGGAGGCCGTGGTGGATGTGATCGGGCAGGCAGTCGACGCTGGCGACAGTGAATCGCTGGCGTTGCTGGCGGAACTAAAGCGTGAAATATTGGCGCTTATCGACAAATATTCGGAATGAATGCTGGTGCAGTCCGGGTTTGGCCGCGCGGGGAACTGGCGCTGGCTGAACGAAGCCGTCAAATGACCGTTACAGAGCTGCGACAAGATGGAATTCAGAGACTATTATCAGATCCTCGGTGTCGAGCGGTCCGCCACGCAGGATGATATCAAGCGCGCCTACCGCAAGCTGGCGCGCAAATACCATCCGGACGTCAGTGGCGAGGCGGAAGCCGAGGAGCGCTTCAAGGAAGTAAACGAGGCCTACGAGGTACTCAAGGATCCGGAAAAGCGCGTCGCCTACGACCAGTTGGGCAGCAACTGGCAGCAGGGCCAGGATTTCCGTCCGCCGCCGGACTGGGACCAGGGCTTTGAATTCCGCGGTGGCGGCTACACCGGCGGCGACCCCGGATCGTTCAGTGATTTTTTCGAGAGCCTGTTCGGGCGTTCCGGTTTTTCCCAGCCGTTCAGCGACGGGCGCCGCGAGCAATTCCACGCCCATGGCAATGATACCCATGCCCGGGTGTCGATCGACGTGGCGGATGCCTATCATGGCGCAAAGCGCCAGATCACCCTCAAGCATTCGGAACTGGGCGGCGACGGGCGACCCGTCGTCCGCGAGCGGACCCTGAACGTCACCATCCCCAAAGGCATCACCGAAGGCCAGCAGATACGCCTCGCCGGCCAGGGCCAGCCCGGTATCGGCCAGGGCAGGGCCGGCGACCTGTACCTGGAAGTACATTTCAGCGACGACAGGCGCTACCAGGTGGAGGGCAAGACCGTTTACCTGACCCTGCCGGTGGCGCCCTGGGAGGCGGCCCTGGGCGCCAGCGTCAGGGTTCCCACACCCGCCGGGGTGGTGGCCCTGAAGGTGCCCGCCGACACCAAGACCGGCAGTAAGCTGCGGCTCAAGGGGCGGGGGATTCCCGCGCGCGAGCCGGGAGATCTGATGGTCGTTATCCAGATCGTCCAGCCGCCGGCGAGGACCGAAGCCGAAAAGGCGGCCTACGAGGCGCTGGCCAGGGCGTTTGATTTTGATCCGCGACAGGGCATGGGGGCTGAGTGATGAACAACGATCAGGATCGCAACCAGGCGGAACTACTGCTTGACGAATACCGCGAACTCGGCCTTGCCGAATTGTGCCGGGCCTGTCATCTCAGCGCCGACGAAGTCCATATCCTGGTGGAAGAGGGGATCATCGAGCCCCTGGGCGGCGAGCCGGCGCGGTGGCGTTTCAAGGCTGTCTGCATTGGCCGTGTGCGCCGGGCGCGCCGGCTGGAGAGGGACCTGGGCGTCAATCTCGCCGGAGTGGCACTGGCGCTGGACCTGCTCGACGAGGTCGAGCGGTTGCGCGCCAGGGTCAGGCGGATGGAAAAATCGTGAGCGCCGACAGTACCCGGGATCAAACAGCCGGGAGCTGTTGACGTTTCACCGTCCACGCAAAGGCCGGGTATGGGGCGCTGCGGGGCAAACCTCGGCGGTGCGCTTCGTTCCTCAGCGCACCCTATGAAATAGCATGGGGTGTGCCCTGCGGAAGTGAGAAAGCGCGAGAGAGCATAGGGTGCGCTGAGGAACGAAGCGCACCGCAGGAACCACAGCTATGAAAACTCTATTTATCGATAGCCTGTCTCGCAACATCAACAGATCCTAGGTAACGGATTGGCTGGCGCCATCATTCCGTCCGGCGCCGGCCCCGTACACACTGGCGATTTCGGCAGCGGTCAGGGCGCGATATTCACCTTCGGCGAGGTCCGGGTCGAGCGCTATCCCGCCGATGGCTTCCCGGTGCAGGGCTGTCACCCGGTTGCCGACACTGCCAAACATCCGCTTCACCTGATGGTATTTGCCTTCGTGGATAGTCAGCCGCGCTTCGTTGGCGAACAGCAGCTCCAGAGCGGCCGGTCGGGTGCGGCGCTTTTCACCATCGAGCAGGATGCCTTTGGCGAAGCGGCGGCCGGTGTCCGGGCTGATGTCATCCGCGGTCTCGACATAATAGACTTTGTGGCACTCCCGACGCGGCGAGGTCACAGCGTGGTTCCACTGGCCGTCATCGGTGATCAACACCAGGCCGGTGGTGTCGATATCGAGCCGCCCGGCAATCTGCAGCTTGTCCCTGTTGGGCTCGTCGAGCAGATCGAGGACCACCGGATGCTGGCCATCGCGGGTGGCGCACAGATAGCCGGCAGGTTTGTTGAGCATGAAATAGCGCGGCCCGGCGTCGTTCAGCCGGGTGTCGCCGACCGTCACGGTGTGCGCCGGGCCGATGTGCAGCCCAGGGTCGCGGGCCACGATGCCGTCGACCTGCACCAGTCCCTCCCGCAGCAACAGCTTGACGGCCTTGCGGGAGTGGTCGGTGGTGTGGCTGATGAATTTATCGAGACGCATGGTTCTGGTTTGGCGGTCGGTGACGGAGACGTTGGTGACGAGAATGTAGCACAGTGTGGCGGACGATGGCCCGGCCGACGCGCGCCGGCCTTCAGGCCCCGCGCAGATCCAATTCGCTGTGGATCAGGACGACGCACTGGGAGGCGAACAGCATTCTCGGTCCCAGGCTGATGCTTTGCGCGCCGAGTCGTTTCAGGCCGCCGAGGCTTTTCTTGGGCATCGGAATATGGTCGGTGAGTAAAAAGCAGGGATTGTCCGCCAGCGGGTGCTGGCGGATCGGGGTGCCTTTCCGATCCATGGCAAACAGCTGGTAGTGCTCCGCGAGCTCCTGCACCAGCTTTTCAAAGCTGAGGGTGCGGACGTCGATACCGGCTGCCACGGTCCGTGTCTGTTCCTTGGCCATGCCTTGGGAGATATCCAGGGCGCCGGCGATCTTGTCCAACAGCGCCTGTTCATGAAAGCCGCCGGTTGCGCCCAGCTGGCTGGCGGTAAAGCTGATGGTCCGGGAGAAGTCCCGGGTGCTTTCGAGAACCAGATGAACAATGACGTCATCGCGATGCGACTGCGCGACAAAGATGGCGTTCATCAGGGTGTGGGCGAGAATCTCGCTGTGGGCCTCTCCGCCGACGGAGGCCAGTAATTGCCGGCTGTCGGTGGGTGCCGACCGGGCACGTACTACAAAGGCGCGCATGGGTGACCTTTCACCTGCAGGATTGTCTGGTTGGTGGATGGCGGGAGTGTAACGCGGGACGAACCCCGGCAACAGGGCCCTAAACCCCAGGTGGTGGTTAGTCGCGGCCAGTCGGCGGCGGCCCAACTGGCGGGCCGCCGCGGTTCCGCGCGCCGGCTGCCGTCAGCCGCTGCGAATGATTCCCGTCGATCTCAGGTCGTGGTCTTCTTCCTGGGTGCGGCTTTTTTCGGGGTCGGCTTGGCCGCCGGCGAGCTTTTCTTCGGAGCCATCGACTTGACCTTGTCCCGCGCGCTGTTGACCAGGTTCCGGGTGGCGCTTTGCATCTGGTCGATGATGTCGTTGTCGATGGTGTAAAGCTCCTTGAGTTCACCCTGGAGCTCTTCCCAGGCGGCCAGGTTCTGCTCGTAGAGCTGTTGCATTTTCTCCTGGGTTTCCCGGTTGACCGCCGAGCTGCACTGGATGGCGGTGGACAGGTCGGGCGACGTGGTAATTTCCTTGAGGCCGCTGATGCGGGAGGACGTCAACTCCGACATCAGCGTGGCATTGCGGCGCAGCAGGTTTTCGAAGTACCGGGTCTGTGCCTCGAAGGCTTTGACATTGGTCTCGGCGACTTTTTCGAAGTAGGACTGGAATTTGCCGGGGTCGAAGTCCTTGGCCATGATCGTCATCTCCTGAGGTTGGCGAGTATTGATTTGTAGCACGGTTTGTCGAGTAATGCACCATGCAGACAAAAAGAAGCAGCGCCGGGGCGCTGCTTCCTGGTAGGAGCGGTAGCCAGTCAGTGGCTTTTGCTGGCCGCGCTGTCTTCAGGGCTGACATCACTGGCGGCCGGCGCCTTTTTCTCGACGACTTTGCGGGTAGCGGTTTTTGCCTTGGCCCTCGTGGGCGCCGGCGTTTCAGCGCCGGGGAATGATGACAGATCCTTGACCTTGGCAATCGCACTGTCCGACAGGGACTTCACCTTGCTGGCGGCGGTATCTGAGAAGTCCTTGACCTTGCCGCCGATATCGTCAGACAGGTCCTTGACCCGGGTGACGAACTGGTCGATTTCCAGCAGGTCTTTGACCTCCTCGCCGAGCTCCTTGGTTGCGGTGCTGTTGTCCTGGTAAAGGCCGATGATCTTGTCGCGCAGCGTACCTTCGAAGGCGAGGCTGTTTTCGTACAGCTCGGTGAAGGACTTGGCGCTGGCCAGATCCTGGAAGCTGTTGAGCCGCTCATCGGCGATTTCCACCATGACGGCGGTATTGCGCTTGATCAGGCCCTCGGCGTAACGGCCTTGGGCTTCGATGATTTTGAGGTTGGTCGATACGACTTTATCGACTGTGTCTTTGATCTTGCTGGCGGACAGACCCAGAGCCATGTTCGTTCTCCTTTGGAGGAAGGGATGATTTTGTGCGGCGCACAATCAGGGTTCACAATAGCATGGCAAATGGCCATGTCAACAGAAAAATGGTGCGTCGCACAAAAAATACTGCGGCCGTCAGCTGGCGGGATCGGTATATAATCGCGAAACACGGTCACACAGGGGGCGGTCCTGATGCATCTACTCAAAAAGTATCCCAACCGCCGGATCTACGACACCGAAAACAGTTGTTACATCACCCTCGCCGACGTGCGGCGGATGGTGCTGGAGCGCAAGTCGCTGCAGGTGGTGGACTCGAAGACCGGCAAGGATCTCACCCGCTCGGTGCTGCTGCAGGTAATCGCCGAGATGGAAGCCGAAGGGCATCAGTCGCTGCTGACCAACCGCGTACTGGAAGAGTTGATCCGCTTTTACGGCGACAAGATGGTGGGGATGCTCGGTCCTTTTCTCGAGCGCCAGGTAGTGGGTTTTCTCTCCCAACAGGATCGCCTGAGGGAGCACTTGCGCGGCCTGACCGGCGGGATGCCGCTGCCGGCCATCGTGCCGGTGCCGAACACCGACCAGCTCATCGAAACCCTTACCCAGCAGTACCAGCAGCTATTGCAGCCGTTTACCGGCAAGCGCGCGGCCGGGGCCAGGAAAGACGCGGCTGTAAAAGGTGCCTCCGGCAAGAAGACCGCGCCCCGGGGCGCTGCCGATGGCGAGAATCCCTCCTCTGAATAAGGCCTCTCCGAACAGGCCTTGCGCGCCACCTCACTCGTCGTCGGCGGCCGGATCCCGGCTGTCGCCATGGGTGGGAGCCAGTTGCTCGCGCAGATAGCGAAACAGTTTGCGGCTCGCTGCCGGCGGCTTGCCGCGACTGGCCTCCTGTTTGGCCTGGCGTATGGTTTGGCGCAGGAACTGGCGGTCGAGTCCCGGATGCTCCTCGAGCAGTGGGTCGAGAGCCTGGTCGCCATCGCGCAGCAGGCTATCGCGCAGCGCCTCGATACGGTGGAAATGCTGGCGAAACAGCTGGTCCTGCTGCTCGAACCCGGCGAGGGTCGCGGTGATGCCGTCGACGTCCTCGCGCCTCATCTGTTTACCGATGAACTGCAACTGGCGGCGCCGCGCTTCGCGCTGTTTGAGGCGCCGGTAGAGATTGATGGCTTCGATGATTTCCTCGCTCAGGGTCAGTTGAGCGAGGCGGCTGGGAGGCATTGCGGCCAACTCTTCGCCAAGCTTTTGCAGGGCGGTCATCTCGCGTTTGAGCGCCGACTTGCTTGGCGGTTCGTTGTTGCCGGGTGCGTCGTCGAATTCGTTATCATGCATAGAATAATGTGGCCAGGCCAAGGAAAGAGAAAAAACCCGTCACGTCGGTGACGGCGGTGAGGGCCATGCTGCCGGCCAGGGCCGGATCGATGCGCATCGCCTTGAGGGCCACCGGCAGCAGCGCGCCAGCGCTGGCCGCGGTGATCAGGTTGATGGCCATGGCGGCGGCAATGATCAGGGCGATCCGGTAGTCGGCAAACCAGAGCGCGGCGATGGTGCCCATCACCACCGCCCACAGCAGGCCGTTGATGCAGCCGACGATGAACTCCTTGTTGAACAGCCAGCGCAGGTTGTTGCGGCTGACCTGGCCGAGGGCTATCCCGCGGACCACGACGGTCAGCGTCTGGTGCCCGGCGACACCGCCCATGTTGGCGACAATAGGCATCAGCACGGCGAGGGCGACGACTTTTTCGATGGTGTCGGAGAACAGGTTGACCACCGAGGCCGCGAGCAGGGCGGCTCCCAGGTTGACGCACAGCCACAGGGAGCGGGCCGGGGCGGTGCGCCGCACCGGGCTGAACGTTTCCTCCTCGTCACTGAGGCCGGCGAGACCGAGCAGTGAGTGGTCGGCATCTTCGATGATCACGTCCACCACGTCGTCGATGGTGATGCGGCCGAGCAGCTTGCCGCGCTCGTCCACCACCGGCGCCGACACCCAGTCGTGGCGTTCAAACAGGTGGGCGACCTCGGAATCGGGCAGGGTGGCGGGGATGGCCTGTACATCGGTGACCATCACCTCCCGCACGGAGATATTGGTGCTGCTGGTGAGCAGCTTGTGGATCGGCAGGATACCCAGGAAGGTGTCGTTGCGGTTGACCACGAACAGGTTGTCGGTGACCGCCGGGATCTCTTCATGGCGGCGCAGGTAACGCAGCACCACGTCCATGGTGAGATCCGGACGCACGGTGATGGTATCGGTATTCATCAAGCCGCCGGCGGTGTCTTCGGCGAAGGTCAATACCTTTTCGACCCGCTGGCGATCCTGGGCATCCATGGCCTGGAGCACTTCGGGGATCACCTGATCGGGCAATTGCTGGATGATGTCGGCGATATCGTCCGGGTCCATGCCCTCGAACAGCGACACCACCTCGGCGCTGTCCATGCCTTCGAGGAATTCCAGCCGCACCTGTTCGCTCAGTTCGCCCAGCACCTCCCCTTCGAATTCTTCGTCGAGCAGTTCCCAGAGCACCCGGCGGACACGGGGAGGCGCGGATTCGAGATGGTGGGCAATATCCGGAATCGCGAGGTTGTTCAGCATGTGGGCCACGCGATTCAGATCGGCGGGATCGATGATCTGGTCGACTTTGGCCAGCAGGGACAATTGGTTTGCTTTGGTTGCCACCGATGAATCTCCCCGGGCGTCGGGATGAGCGAAGGCGGCTAGTTTATCGACAGGGGGGAGGCGGTGCCACTACAGGATTGCTACAGGATCACAGTTCTTCGCCGAAGGCCTCGGCAAACAGGGTCCTGATTGCGTCGTGGGCGCTATCCTCATCGTTGCCGTCGAACTGAAAGCTGAGCACCGTGCCCTGGCTGGCCGCCAGCAGCATCAGCGACATGACGCTCTTTGCATCGATCTGCTTGTCACCTTTGCTGGTGCGGATGGTGCAGTTGAAGCGCCCGGCGGTGGCGGCCAGTTTGGCCGCGGCCCGGGCGTGGAGGCCAAGTTTATTGATAATTGTCAGTTGTGTCTCGATCATCCGGGGTGAAAGCCTTTTCCGTATGGGTCACAGTGGAGGAGTGGTGTGTTGATCTTCCAGTTCGCGATGCTGGAGCTGGATATTGGGGTATTGGGTGTGGAAATGCTCGTACAGGCGCCGGGCGATGTACACCGAGCGGTGCTGGCCCCCGGTGCAGCCGATGGCGATGGTCAGATAGCTGCGGTTGCTGGCAGCGAGCTTGGGCAGCCAGCGGGAGAAGAAGCCGATCAGATCGGCGAGCATCGCCGCCACCTCGGTCTGCGATTCGAGAAAGGCGATCACTTCCCTGTCGCGACCGGTGAGATTGCGCAGTTCCGGTTTCCAGTACGGGTTCGGCAGGTTGCGCACATCGAACACGAAGTCGGCATCCAGGGGAACGCCGTGCTTGAAGCCGAAGGAGTGGAACAGGATGGCCATTTCCCCCTCGCTGCCGGGCACGATCTGCTTTCTGATCAGGTCGCGCAGCTGGTGGAGGGTCATATTGCTGGTATCGATCTGGCGGTCGGCGATCGCCGCCACCGGGTCGAGAATTTCACGCTCCAGCGCCAGCGCCTGCTTGAGGTCGATCTTCAGGGAGCTGAGCGGGTGTTTGCGTCGGGTTTCGCTGTAGCGGCGGAGCAGGATCGGGGTGCGGGCGTCGAGGAACACCACGTCGCAATGCACGCCGCTGCCGCGCAGTTTCTCAAGGATCTCCGTCAACTGCTCGAGATTGCCCATCAAGTTGCGGGCGTCGATGCCCACCGCGATCTGGGCTGGAGCGTGGCCGGGCGCATTGCTGATCTCGGCGAACAGGGCCGGCAGCAGCCCGGCGGGAAGGTTGTCGATGCAGGTAAAGCCGAGGTCTTCGAGGACGTGCAGCGCCGTGCTCTTGCCGGAGCCGGAGCGGCCGCTGATGACGACGAGGCGTACCAGCGGGGCGGCGCTGTCCATCAACCCGCGAGGCTCGTGGCGAGGTCGAACAGGTTGCGGTGGCTGGTGGCGGACCGCAGCCGTTCGCGCACATCCTCGTCCTGCATCAACTCGGCAATGGAGGCCAGCGCCTTGAGGTGCTCGTCGCTGTGTTCCTGGGGAACCATCAGGCCGAATACCAGGTCGACGGGTTTGCCGTCGATGGCGTCGAACTCCACCTGGTCGCTGAGCTTGAGCAGGACTCCGGTAATTTTGGTGCAACCTGGAACCCGACAGTGGGGAACGGCCACTCCCGAGCCGATTCCCGTACTGCCAAGTCGCTCCCGTTCCAGGAGTTTCTGGTAGATTGCGTCGGCATCAGTGCCGGAAAACCCTTCACCCTCGTGGAGGAACAGCGCCAGATTTTCCAGCACGCGTTTTTTGCTCACTCCCTCGATGTCGCAGAAGGTATGTTCGGGGGAGAGAAGTTCGGCGATTCTCATGAGTTGATTCAATGACCTCGTTGTTTTTCCTTGTGTTTGATCAGCTGGCGATCAAGTTTATCGACAAGAATGTCGATGGCTGCGTAGAGATCTTCGTGTTCGGAGTTGGCAAAGAATTCGCCCCCGCTCACATATACGGTGGCCTCTGCCCTCTGGATGATCTTATCGACGGAGAGGATCACGTTGGTGGTGGTGATGCGGTCGTTATGTCGTTCGAGACGTGTCAGCTTGGCGGTGACATAGTCGCGGATCGGAGCAGTGATATCCAGATGGTGCCCGCTGATATTGAGTTGCATGTGAATCTCCTTACTATTGCTTGGGTTGGGGAGCTTAACAGCTGCCTTGCTTGAAACGCTTGCGTTCGCTGGAGGTGGGAATCCCCATGGCCTCGCGGTACTTGGCCACGGTGCGCCGCGCGACCTGGATACCCTGCTGTTCGTCGAACATGGCGGCGATCTTGTTGTCGCTCAGGGGTTTTTCGGGATTCTCCGCGGCGATCATTTTCTTCAGCAGGGCGCGGATGGCGGTGGACGAGCATTCGCCGCCGCTGGTGGTGCTGACATGACTGGAGAAGAAGTATTTGAGTTCGAACACGCCCTGCGGGGTGTCGATGTATTTCTGGGTGGTGACCCGGGAGATGGTGGATTCGTGGAGGCCGAGCTGTTCGGCGACATTGGCCAGGACCATGGGGCGCATCGCCTCCGGGCCTTTTTCGAGGAATCCGCGCTGCATCTCGACGATACAGCTCGACACCCGCAGCAGTGTTTCGTTACGGCTCTCGAGGCTGCGCAGGAACCAGCGCGCCTCCTGCAACTGATTGCGCAGAAAGGTGTTGTCGTCGCTGTTGTCGGCGCGGCGCACCAGGTCGGCATATTGCTGGTTGATGCAGATGCGCGGAGTGATGTCGCCGTTGAGGCTGACTTGCCAGCTGCCGTTGATTTTCTGCACCCGCACGTCGGGGGTCACATATTCGACATCGCTGTCGCCGATCATCTCGCCCGGGCGCGGCGACAGGGTCTGGATCAGGCGGATGGCGGCGGTCAGGGCCTCGGTGTCCATGTCGGTTTTGCGACGCAGCTGATTGAAATCCCGCTCGGCGACCAACTGGAGATATTTTTCCACCAGAATTATCGCCTCTGCGCGGTGGGGCGTGTCGGCGCCGAACTGTCGCAACTGGATAAGCAGGCATTCGCGCAGGTCGGCGGCGCCAACCCCCGGAGGGTCGAACTGCTGTACACGGTGCAGCACTGCAAGGACTTCGTCGAGCTCCACGCCGTCCTCGATGAAGGCTTCATGGATGTCGGCGATGGGGGTGTCCAGCAGCCCATCGGCGTTGATTGCATCGATGATGGTGGTGGCGATGAGGTTGTCGAGCGGCGACATGTTGGTGAGATTGAGCTGCCAGCGCAGGTGGTCCTGCAGCGAATCGGTAACGGTGTGGAAGCTCTCGAAGTCCCGGTTGTCGCTGCCCTGAGACTGCCCGGTCATCGGGGCTGTGGGATAGATGTCCTCCCACCTGGCATCCACCGGCAGGTCGTCGGGTATCGGCGCATTTTCCCAGTCGCGGTCGTCGCTGAGCGTGTCTTCGGCCTGCTGCGGCTTGGTATCGGCATCGCTGCCGGCGTTGTCGATTTCGTCGGACAGTTCGAGCAGGGGGTTGGAGTAGAGTGCCTGCTGGATTTCCTGGTGCAGGTCCAGGGAGGACAGTTGCAATAGTCTAATCGCCTGTTGCAGCTGAGGGGTCATCGTCAGCTGCTGGCCGATTTTTAACTGCAGTGATGGTCTCATTCAGTTGCTGTCGAAGTTCGCCTCTATCAGAGCTGAGTGTAGCCCGGCAAAGAGAGCTAGGCAATCTGTCAGGCAAAATATGTGCCGCATTTGATGTCTGGATCAACGCTTCCACGAAATGCTTACAAGGAAAAGTGTTCGCCCAGGTAGGTCTCGCGGACTTTGGGATCGGCGAGAATCTGCTCGGTGCTGCCCTCGGCGATCACCCGGCCTTCGCCGACGATATAGGCCCGCTCGCAGATATCCAGGGTTTCACGCACATTGTGGTCGGTGATCAGTACGCCGATACCTTTGTCGCGGAGGTGGCGGATGATCATCTTGATATCGTTGACCGAAATCGGGTCGACCCCGGCAAAGGGCTCGTCGAGAAGGATGAACGCCGGCTCCATGGCCAGCGCTCGGGCGATTTCCACCCGCCGCCGCTCGCCGCCGGAAAGACTCATGCCGAGGGATTTGCGGATATGGGCGATGTGGAATTCGTGGAGCAACGATTCGAGCCGCTCGCTGCGCTGGCTGGAGCTGAGATCCTTGCGGGCCTGGAGGATTGCCAGGATGTTGTCCTCGACGCTGAGCTTGCGAAACACCGAGGGTTCCTGGGGCAGGTAGCCGATGCCGGCGCGGGCGCGACCGTGCATGGGCAGATGGGTGACTTCGTGATCGTCGATGAAGATGCGCCCCTGATCCTGGGCCACCAGGCCCACGATCATATAGAAACAGGTGGTCTTGCCGGCGCCGTTGGGCCCGAGCAGGCCGACGATCTGGCCGCTGGAGACGTGCAGCGAGACATCGGCAATCACCTGGCGTTTCTTGTAGCTCTTGGCCAGGTGGTCAACACGCAGCAGGGTCATTCAGATGGATCCTTTTGCTGGTTCGGAGGGATCACCATGCGAATGCGCTGGCTGCCGCTGGCGTCGCCGCGCGCCTTGATGATTTCCTGCTTGAGATCGTAGTCGATACGCTCCCCGGTGAGGGTGGCGCCATCCTGCTCCAGGCTGGCGTTGGTGACCAGGTTGATCACGTCCTGGTCGAGGAGGTATTCGATGGTGTTGGCGCGGGCGACCACCGGCTTGTCGCCGGGCTTGAGCTGCTGCTGGTAATGGGCCGGCGTGCCCGTGCAAATGATCTTGCTGACCTGGTTGCCGGCGCTGTGGACGGTGACCTTGTCGGCGCGGATCAGAATGCTGCCCTGGCTGATGGTGACGTCCCCCTGATAGATGGTCAGCCCCTGCTTTTCCTCGCGAACGGCGTTTTGCGACTGGATCTCGATGGCCTGATGGCGGTCGTCCGGCAGGCCCAGGGCCGCGGTGGTGGCCAGCGCGCCGGCGAGCGCGATCGCCAGGCGATAAATCCGTTTAGAGGCCATGGTGCCTGCCTTGTACCTGGGTAAGTAATTCATAAGTCTCCGCATCGAAATCGGCTTTCATGCCCACCCCGGTGGTGAATCCTCCGGGGAAGTGGATCGTCACCTTGAGGTCTGTTTCCGCGGTGTTGTCTGCCGGATTGAAAATGAGCTCGTCGGTGTCGAAGGTGTTGCGGCCCTGGGCGCTGTTCTGCCAGGCGTGAACGTCGCCGCTGAGCAGGACCTGTTTGCCGCCCTCGAGGGTGTGGGCGCTGTGCGCTTCGAGTTGCCAGGGAGCGCTGTCGGCAGCGTTGCGGCGTGAGACCAGCTGCGGGGCGTCCAGTTCAAAGCGGTCGTCGTCGTTGTAGTAGAGCCCGGTTTCGGCGCGCAGGGTATAAGTCTCCGCACCATCCTTGTCGAACTTGGAGGTTACCGGGTTGCGCATGTAGCTGTCTGCCGTGGGCAGGGCCTCGATGCGGGTTTTGCCGCTGCCGAAGAAAAACTCCGGCGGCGAATCCCAGAACACCAGGAATACTGCCGAGATGCCGATCAGGGCAAACAGCATGACAACGTTTTTCATCTACAGATACGCTCCGATGGCCTCGTCGAGTCTGCCCTGGGCAGCGAGAATGAACTCGGCAGCTTCGCGGACGGCGCCTTCGCCACCGCGGCGGCGGGCCTGCCAGTGGCAATGGCTGGCCACCGTGGTGCTGCAATCGGCCACCGTCATGGCCAGCCCGACCCGGCGCATCACGCCGAGGTCGGGGAGGTCGTCGCCCATGAAGGCGATCTGCTCGAGCGGCAGAGGGTCGCTGGCCAGCAGCTCGTCGAGGGCGCGGGACTTGTCTTCCCTCCCTTGGATGACCCGGGCGATGCCGAGTTCCTCGGTCCGCCGGGCGAGCAGGGCCGACGAGCGACCGGTGATGATACCGACTTCTATGCCCTGGCGTTGCAGCAGTTTGATGCCGAGGCCGTCCTGAATATGAAAGGCTTTGAGTTCTTCACCGTTATTGCCGTAGTAGAGGCGGCCATCGGTGAGCACGCCATCGACGTCGAGCAGCAACAGGCGAATGTGGCGCGCGGCGATTTCGGGGTTCAGCATGATTCCTCGGTTCTCAAATGATGCCGGCACGGAGAATGTCGTGCATGTGGATCAGGCCGATGGGGTGATGGTTGCCATCCTCCACCACCAGGGCGGTGATCTTGCTGGTTTCCATGATGCGCAGGGCTTCGGCGGCGAGAATGTCCGCGGAGACGGTCTTGCCATGGCGGGTCATGACTTCGCTCACCGCGACGGTGTTGATGTCGACCCCGAGATCCATCGCCCGGCGCAGGTCGCCATCGGTGAACACGCCCTGCAACTCGTCGCCGGCCGAAACCACGGTGGTCATGCCAAAGCCCTTTTCGGTCATCTCCAGCAGGGCGTGGCGAAGCGGCGAGCCCTCCGCCACTCGCGGTACCTGGTCGCCGCTGTGCATGATGTCTTCGACCCGCAGCAGCAGCTTGCGGCCGAGGGCCCCGCCGGGGTGGGAGAAGGCGAAGTCCTCGGCGGTGAAGCCCCGCGCTTCGAGCAGGGCGATGGCCAGGGCGTCGCCCATGACCAGGGTCACGGTGGTGCTGGTGGTGGGGGCGAGATCCAGCGGGCAGGCTTCCTTGGCGACGCTGATATCGATCAGGGCGTCAGCGGATTTGGCCAGCGCCGAGGCGGGGTTGCCGGTCATGCTGATCAGCGGGATGCCGAGGCGCTTGATCAGCGGCAGCAGGGTGACCACTTCCGCCGTCGAACCGGAGCTGGAGATGGCGATGACGACGTCGTTGCCGGTGATCATGCCGAGGTCGCCATGGCTCGCTTCGCCGGGGTGGACGAAGAACGCCGGGGAGCCGGTGCTCGCCAGGGTCGCCGCAATCTTGCGGCCGATGTGGCCGGATTTGCCCATGCCGGTGACGATGGTGCGGCCCCGACAGGCGAGGATCAGTTCACAGGCCCGGGCAAAGCCGGCGCCGATGCGCACTTTGAGACTGTCGACGGCCTCGGCTTCCAGTTGCACCGTGCGTCTTGCCGAAGCGATAAAGGAGGAGTCGGTCATGGTGATTTCCAGGCTGACGGGAGATTATACCCTCGGCAAGAGTCAAGTAACCATGCCGATCCAGGTAAAGCGGCCCGGGCACGTGGCCTGCCGGGGCAAACGGTTGTGGTGCCGGCAATGGCCGCCGGCTGCTGCGAATGGTATAGTGCCGGCCTTTGCGTGTCAGTGGTTTTCTCCCCCTTTTTGGCCGTCAGCGCTTTGCAAACGGTATAGCGGTGATGACAGAATCACCGTCGCAAACCCTGTACGTGCCGATCGTTGACAACAATGTGGAATATCCATGAATCCTGAAGATATCAAGGTCCTGCTGGCCGCCGCTCTGCCCGGCGCCGAGATCCACGTCGAGGGCGACGATGGGCGGCATTTCAACCTGGTGCTGGTCAGCGCCGTGTTTGAAGGAATGCGCACCATCAAACGGCAGCAACTGGTGTACGCCGCGCTCAATGAACAAATCAGTAGCGGTGCCATTCATGCGGTGAACATGCTTACTTTCACCCCGGCCGAATGGGCCGGACGCGGGTCGGCTTGATACCGGCGCGCGACGAGGCTCACCGTTTCGGACGGAATTTTTGATGGACAAGTTGCTGATCCGGGGCGGCAAGCCCCTGGCGGGTGAAATCCGCATTTCCGGCGCCAAGAACGCAGCGCTGCCGATTCTCGCGGCAACACTGCTGACCGACAAGGTGATAACCCTGTCCAATGTGCCACACCTTCACGATATCACCACCATGTTCGAGCTGCTCGGCTGCCTCGGCGTAGGGCTGGTGCTCGATGAAAAAATGCACATCGACGTGGATGCCGGCAACATCACCAGCCTGGTGGCGCCCTACGATCTGGTCAAGACGATGCGCGCCTCGATCCTGGTGCTGGGGCCGCTGCTGGCCCGTTTCGGCGAGGCCCATGTATCGTTTCCCGGCGGCTGTGCCATTGGCAGCCGCCCTGTCGACCTGCACTTGCGGGGCCTCGAGATGATGGGCGCGGCGATCGAGATCGATGGCGGCTATATTCGCGCCAAGGCGCCTGAGGGCGGGCTTCGCGGCGCCCATATCCTGTTCGATGTGGTCACCGTGGGCGGCACCGAGAACCTGATGATGGCCGCCGCCCTGGCGCGGGGCACCACGGTGATGGAAAACGCCGCGCGGGAGCCGGAGATCGTCGATCTGGCCAGGTTCATCAACGCCATCGGCGGGCGCGTCGAGGGTGCGGGCAGCGATACATTGACGATTCACGGCGTCGAGAGCCTGCACGGCGGCCACTACCGGATCATGCCGGACCGCATCGAGGCGGGCACCTATCTGGCGGCTGCGGCGGCGACCCGGGGCTGGGTCAAGCTCAAGGACATCGACCCCCATACGCTGGAGGCGGTGCTGCTCAAGCTCCGCGAGGCGGGCGCCGACATTCAGTCCGGCAAGGACTGGATTTCCCTCGACATGCACGGCAGGCGGCCGCGGGCGGTGAACCTGCGCACCGCACCGTACCCGGCATTCCCCACCGACATGCAGGCGCAGCTCACCACTGTCAACGCGGTTGCCGAGGGCACCGGCGCGGTGACCGAGACCATTTTCGAGAACCGCCTGATCCAGACCCACGAACTCAACCGCATGGGTGCCAAGATCACCCTCGAGGGCAACACCGCGATCATCACCGGCGTCGACAAGCTCAAGGGTGCGCCGGTGATGGCGTCGGATCTGCGCGCCTCGGCCAGCCTGGTGATCGCCGGGCTCGTCGCCGAAGGGGAGACCCTGGTGGATCGCATCTACCATATCGATCGCGGGTATGAGCGTATCGAGGAAAAACTTCAGCAACTGGGGGCCGATATCCGGCGGATCGCCTGATGAACGAATTGACCATTGCCCTGACCAAGGGCCGTATTCTCAAGGAAACCCTGCCGCTGCTGGCGCGGGCGGGCATCGAACCGCTCGAGGACATCGACGCCAGCCGCAAGCTGGTCTTCGCCACCAGTGCGCCGGGAGTGCGGCTGCTCATTCTGCGCGGCATCGACGTGCCCACCTACGTGCAGTACGGCGCTGCCGATATCGGCGTGTCGGGCAAGGACACCTTGATGGAGCACGGCGGCGAGGGTTTCTACGCGCCGCTGGATCTCGGCATTGCCCGGTGCCGGCTGATGACCGCCGGTGTCGTCGGCGTGCCACCGCGCGCCGGGCGCATCCGGGTGGCCACCAAGTACGTCAACGTGGCCCGGCGCTATTACGCCGAGCAGGGCCGCCAGGCGGATATCATCAAGCTCTACGGGGCCATGGAGCTGGCGCCGATCATGGCGCTGGCGGACGAGATCGTCGATATCGTCGATACCGGCAATACCCTGAAGGCCAACGGCCTGGAGCCGCGCGAGGCCATCGCCGACATCAGCTCCCGGCTGATCGTTAACCGGGTGGCGATGAAAACCAAGTTCGACGTCATTCAACCCCTGCTGGACCAGCTGGCCGCCGCAGTGGCGCGGGCTGACGCCGCCAACGGATAACCGATCGAGGATAGAACCACAGTGGTCGCCATTGCCCGCCTTTCCACCGCGCAAGCGGATTTCGATAGCCGCCTCGATGCCTTGCTGGCCTGGGAGGCGGTGTCCAATCCCGAGGTCGCCGCCACCGTCGCCACTATCATCGACCACGTGCGCCGGCGCGGCGACAGTGCTCTGGTGGAGTACAGCAACCGCTTCGATCGTCGCCAGCTGGCATCGGCCGCCGAACTGGAAATCCCCGCCGCCGCGCTCGACCGGGCGCTCTCCACTATAGGTCCCGACGCCCGCGCCGCCCTCGAAGCTGCTGCCGGTCGCATTCGCCACTACCACGAACACCAGCGCCAGGCGTCCTGGGATTACGTCGAAGCGGACGGCACCCGCCTCGGCCAGCAGATCACCGCGCTCGACCGGGTTGGTATCTATGTGCCCGGCGGCAAGGCCAGCTACCCTTCGTCGGTGCTGATGAACGCGCTGCCCGCCAAGGTCGCTGGAGTGCCGGAGGTGGTCATGGTGGTGCCCGCTCCCGGCGGTGAGCTCAATCCCCTGGTGCTGGCGGCGGCGGCCATCGCCGGCGTCGACCGGGTGTTCACCCTCGGTGGCGCCCAGGCGGTGGCGGCGCTGGCCTACGGCACCGAAACCATTCCTCGGGTCGACAAGATCGTCGGTCCCGGCAATATCTATGTCGCCACCGCCAAGCGCGCGGTGTTCGGCCAGGTGGGCCTCGACATGGTGGCCGGCCCCTCGGAGATCCTGGTGATCTGCGACGGCGGCACCGATCCGGACTGGATCGCCATGGACCTGTTTTCCCAGGCCGAGCACGATGAGGATGCGCAATCGATTCTGCTCTGCCCCGACGACGACTATCTCGACCGGGTGGCGGCGAGCATGGCCAGGCTGCTGCCCACCATGGCGCGCAGTGAAATCATCGCCACATCGCTGGCGCGGCGCGGCGCCTTGGTGAAGGTCAGGGACCTCGACGAGGCGGTGTCGCTCGCCAACCGGATCGCCCCCGAACACCTGGAGCTGTCGGTGGCCGACCCGCAGGCGCTGCTGCTGGCGATTCGCCACGCCGGTGCCATTTTCATGGGTCGCCACACCGCCGAGGCCATCGGCGACTATTGCGCCGGACCGAACCATGTGCTGCCGACCTCGGCCACCGCGCGGTTTTCCTCGCCACTTGGGGTCTACGATTTCCAGAAGCGGTCTTCCATCATTTATTGTTCGCCGGAGGGTGCCGCAACCCTCGGCCGGATCGCCGATACCCTGGCGCGTGGAGAGTCGCTGGAAGCCCATGCCCGCTCCGCCCGTTACCGGATTCCGGGGGAGGGCGTCGATGACCAGTAAATACTGGAGCGACCTGGTGGCGCAGCTCGACCCCTACGTGCCGGGCGAGCAGCCGAATATCGCCAACCTGGTCAAACTCAATACCAACGAGAACCCATTCGGGCCATCGCCCAGGGTGCTCGAGGCCATCCGCGCCGCCACCGGCGACAATCTGCGACTGTACCCGCCGCCGGATGCCGACCGGCTCAAGGCCGCGATCGCCGCCTGTCACGGAGTGGCCGTCGCCCAGGTCTTCGTCGGCAACGGTTCGGATGAAGTGCTGGCCCATGTCTTCCAGGCGTTTTTCTCTGGCCGGCGGGACATCCTCTTCCCCGACATCACCTACAGTTTCTACCCGGTGTACTGTGGTCTGTACCGGATCGGCTACCGGGCCGTGCCGCTGGCGGAAGATTTCACCCTGGCGGTGGCGGATTACCGGGGAGAGAACGGCGGCATCATCTTCCCCAATCCCAATGCGCCCACCGGTGTCGCCCTGCCCCTCGGCGCTGTCGAAAGCCTGGTCGCCGCCAACGGTGACTCGGTGGTGGTGGTGGATGAGGCCTATGTGGATTTCGGCGCCGAGTCGGCCATTGCCCTGGTGGATCGCCATCCCAATCTGCTGGTGGTGCAAACCTTGTCGAAGTCCCGCTCACTGGCGGGGCTGCGCGTCGGCTTCGCGATCGGCCACCCGGTGCTGATCGAGGGGCTGGAGCGAGTCAAGAACAGCTTCAATTCCTACCCGCTCGACCAGCTGGCGATTGCCGGGGCGGTGGCATCCTTCGAAGACGATGCTTACTTCCAGCAGATGCGCAGCCTGGTGATCGATAACCGCGAGCAGTTGCGGCAGGCATTGACGGCGAGGGGGTTCGCTTCGCTGCCCTCCAGCGCCAATTTCCTGTTCACCCGCCATCCGGATTTCGGCGGGGCAGAGCTCGCCGCGCGGCTTCGCGATCGGGGCGTGGTGGTGCGCCATTTCAACAAGGAGCGGATCCACCCCTTCCTGCGCATCACCGTCGGCACCGCGGAGCAGCAGCAGCGCCTGCTGTCCGCGCTGGATGACATCCTGGCATGAGGAGGCGCCGGCCCGCCGGCTGACGACCGGTTCCTGCGGTGCGCTCCGTTCCTCAGCACACCTCATGCTCTCACGAGCGGTGGTTGGTCGCTCGCGGCACAGACCCTGACTGAATCGGAGCCTAGAGGGTGTTGAGGCGCATGGAAAAGTCGATCGCCCGGCAGTGCTTGGTGAGGCTGCCGGAAGACAGGTAGTCGATACCCTCGAGGGCCACATCGGCAATGTTGGCGTCGTCGAGATTGCCGGAAATCTCCAGCTTTACGCCTTCGATCTTGAGTTTGATGGCAGTGTCGACATCGGCGAGGCTGAAATTGTCGAGCATGATGATATCCGCCCCGGCGCCGAGGGCTTCGCGGTATTCCCCCAGGGTTTCCACTTCCACCTCCACCGGCTTGCCGGGGGCGATATTCCGCGCCCGGGCGACAGCGGCGGAAATGCCGCCACAGGCGGCGATGTGGTTTTCCTTGATGAGAAAGGCGTCGTACAGGCCGATGCGATGGTTGTGGCAGCCGCCCACGGTGACGGCGTATTTTTGCGCCAGGCGCAAGCCCGGTATGGTCTTGCGGGTATCGAGAATGCGGACGCCGGTGCCGGCGACCTTGGCGGCATAGTGGCGGGCAATGGTGGCGGTGCCGGACAGCGTCTGGAGGAAGTTGATGGCGGTGCGCTCGCCGGTAAGCAGGGTGCGGGCGTTGCCCCGCAGCTGGCAGATGACCTGATTGGGGGCGATGGCGGCGCCTTCTTCCGCCAGCCATTCGACGGTGACCTCGCCATCGAGCTGGCGGAACACTTCATCGACCCAGGGCCTGCCGCAGAGCACCGCGTCTTCGCGGGTGATGATGGCAGCCTGCGCCGCGCTGTGCTCGGGTATCAACAGTGCGGTGATGTCGCCACTGCCGATATCCTCGGCGAGGGATAGGGCAACGCGTTCGGCAATGTCGGCCAGAAGTGCTTGATTCATGGGCTTGGTCCGCGGTTGGCTGGTTCGGGGTCGGGGATTATAGCAATGCTGTGGAGGCGGCGCCGCAACGGGGCGGGGGGCCCAAGGGCAATCGCGCGGTGAGGGGCGCGCTTCCCGCGACGCCTCACCCTGGGTTCTCCCGTAGGGTACGCCGAGGAACGAAGCGCACCGCAGCAACCACAGCCAGGAAAAGGTTCCTATGTTTATCAATACCGTATAGCGAAACGTCGCCAGCCCCGAGAGCGCCCGCCCACCGACATCGATTGACAGTGGGGGGGTTATTGAAAACAATCGGTGCCATTCATTGCTGCCCGCCAGGTGTTGTTGCCGCGGGCGGCCTGTCCCGGCAGCCGACAATCTGGATACCGATAATGCTGTGTAGAGAGCCGTCATTCGACCGGGCACCGGCCGCTCAATGGGCCGGCCATGCCTAGCGGCGCCGCTGACGGCGCGATGGCGATCCGCGGAGGCTGGCTGGTGGCGGCCGACCGGGAGCCGTCGCCAAATGCCGACCTGCGCCCCGGCGGCGAGGTGCCGAGCCTGCTGGTGATTCACAATATCAGCCTGCCGCCCGGCGTGTTCGGCGGCGGCGAGATCCGGGCGTTTTTCACCAATTGCCTCGATCGCCGCGGCGATCCCTACTTCGAGCAGATCGCCGACCTGCGGGTATCCGCTCATCTGCTGATCGACAGAAGAGGCGTGATGACCCAGTTTGTATCCTTCCTTGATCGTGCCTGGCACGCGGGGGTATCCTGCTTCGAGGGGCGCGAACGCTGTAACGACTTTTCCATCGGGATCGAGCTGGAAGGCACCGATACCCAGCCTTACACCGACAGGCAGTACGCCGTGCTGGCGGCGGTGGCCGTGGCGCTGATGCGCGCCTACCCGGCCATTACCCCGGCGCGGATCCGGGGCCACAGTGACATTGCCCCCGGGCGCAAGACGGATCCGGGTGAGTCTTTCGACTGGCCGCGATTCAGGGCCTTGGTGGAACAACGGGGGAGTGTGACGTGACCTTTCTGGTGTTGGTGTTTGCCGTGGCGGTGGCCGAGTGGCGCGGTGTGCCGGCGGCGCTGCAGCGGGACGACTGGTTCGCTGGCTGGTCGCGGTGGCTGGCGGGCAAGGGTCTGGTGGAGGCCGCTCCAGGTATCGGGCTGGCGGTGTTGCTGCTGGTGCCGGTGCTGGGCCTCGCCCTGCTGCTGGACTGGTTGGGCGGCTGGCTGTTCGGCCTGCTCGGGATCGCCATCAACCTGGCAGTGCTGTTTTTTGCCTTTGGCCGCGGCGATCCGGCGACGGAGGTTCGCCACTATCGCGATGACCTGGCGCGGGACGATGTCCAGGCCGCCTGGCACGAGGCCGCCCGCCTCAATGCAAGTGATCCCGGCGGCGCTGCGGAAAACTGGCCGGAGCTCCGCGCTCAGGTGGTCGAGGGTGTGAGCTATAAGCACTTCGAACGCTACTTCCCGACGCTGTTCTGGTTCACCTTGCTGGGCGCGCCGGGTGCGCTGCTGTACCGTTTGTGCCATCTCGCCGCCGCAACCCCTCAGGGCGCTGAGCGCGGCGCCCTGCGACTATTGTGGCTGCTGGAATGGCTCCCGCTGCGCCTGCTGGGGCTGGCCTTCGCCCTGGTGGGGGATTTTGCCTCGACCATCCGTGAGTGGCGGGCGGCGCTGTTCGATACCGCCGCTCCTTCGGCACAGGTGCTGGCCCGCCTTGTGCGGGCCGCTCTGGGGACGAACCCGGCGCCTTCGATACAACAAGGTGCGGTGGAGATGGACGCCCTGGCGGCACTTTTTTACCGCGCTCTGATCCTGTCGCTGGGCATGATCGCGTTGTTCATTCTTGTCGCCTGATGGATCCTGATCGATGACCGATAATCGCAGTTGGCGGCAGGCTTTTGCTGTCTATGGCTACCCGCCGGTGCTGGCCATGCTGTTCCTCGGTTTTTCCGCCGGGCTGCCGTTGCTGCTGGTATTCTCGACCCTGTCGGCGTGGCTGACCGATGAAGGAGTGAGTCGCACCGCCATCGGCTTTTTTGGCTGGGTGGGCATCACCTATTCCATCAAGGTGTTGTGGGCGCCAGTGATCGATCGGCTGCGCATCCCCCTCCTTACCCGCCTGCTCGGGCAGCGGCGCAGCTGGATACTCCTTGGCCAACTCGGTGTGGTGGCGGGGCTGGTGGCCATGATGGGCAGTGATCCCCGGGAATCCCTGGCCGCCCTCGCCATCGCCGCGGTGGCGGTGGCCTTCGCCGCCTCGACCCAGGATGTCGCCATCGATGCCTTCCGGATCGAGGCGGCGATCGATGAGTACCAGGGGGCGATGGCGTCCACTTACGTCTTCGGTTATCGCCTGGCGATGCTGGTGGCCGGCGCCGGATCATTGTACATCGCCGACTGGCTGGGCTGGGAAGCGGCCTACCTCACCATGGCGGTGTTGATGCTGGTGGGGGTCGCGACGGTATTGGTGGTGGCGGAGCCGGCGCATGCGGTGACCGCCGATACCGCCGTGCTGGAGCATCGTCTGGCCGGACGGCTGGCGGTTGCCGGTCCTGGTCCGCTGGTGCGATTGCAGGCGTGGCTGCTGGGTGCGGTGGTCTCGCCCTTCGTGGAGTTTTTTGCCCGCAACCGGGTGATGGCGGTGGTCATTCTGGTATTTATCGCCATCTACCGGTTGAGCGATATCGCGATGGGGATCATGGCCAACCCGTTCTATCTGGACCTGGGGTTCAGCAAGTCCGAGATCGCCAGTGTCGGCAAGGTATTCGGTTTTTTCATGACCATCGCCGGCTCTTTTGCCGGCGGCATCCTGGTGGTGCGCTATGGCATCCACCGGCCGCTGCTGGCGGGGGCGGTGATGGTGGCGGTCACCAATCTGCTGTTTGTTCAATTGGCTGCCGTCGGGGCCGATCTCAACTGGTTGATCGTGACCATCAGCGCCGACAATCTGGGGGGCGGATTTTCCAATGCGGTCTTTATCGCCTATCTGTCGAGCATGACCAACAGGGCCTATACGGCCACCCAGTACGCTCTGTTCAGCTCGTTGATGACCCTGCCGGGCAAATTCCTCAGTGGATTTTCCGGCCTCGTCGTCGATGCCTCCGGCTACGCCCACTTCTTCCTGTACACGGCGCTGATGGGGATTCCGGCGATCCTCCTCGCCTGGTGGCTGTGGCGGTACAGCACTGGCGAAACAGCAAATTCCGGGTTGGCATCCGACGCCCGGCCATAATGAGGCACTATGCGCATCCTATTGTTATTGTTCGTGATTCTGCCGTTGGCGGAGTTGTGGTTATTGATCTGGGTCGGCTCCATCATCGGGGCGCTGCCAACGTTGGCGCTGGTGGTGCTGACCGCGGTGGCGGGGGTGTGGCTGCTGCGCCGCCAGGGGCTGGATACATTGCTGCGCGGGCGGCAGCGCCTGGAGATGGGCGAGGTTCCCGCGGAGGAAATGATCGAGGGCATGGTGCTGGCGATGAGCGGTGTTCTGCTGCTGTTGCCGGGATTTGCCACCGACACGCTGGGGTTGCTGGGCCTGGTTGCGCCGCTGAGGCGCTGGCTGGTGGCCAGGATAGTCCCCCGGGTGGCCGCCGGTCGCCGGCCTTTTCCGCCGGGTTCCGGTGAGGGGCCGCGGACCCTGGAAGGCGAATACTGGCGCAAGGACGATGATGGCGACTGACAGCACTTGAAAGACGGAGCAATGCCCCCATCTTATCGTCTGCCGGAGAATCGGCGGGATTTTTTTTGGTTGGCCCCTTGAAAAGCGCCACGGCTGACCCCACATAGAGGTCTGCTTCGCGCCTCTCAAGAAATCAGTGGCCGAACGTTAATTAACCGATAAATGGTGGAGAAAGTCGAACATGAAAATTCGTCCTTTGCATGACCGCGTCGTAGTCCGTCGCAAAGAGGAAGAGGAAAAAACCGCCGGTGGTATCCTGCTGCCGGGCGCAGCCAAGGAAAAGCCCAACCAGGGTGAAGTGGTCGCCGTGGGTACCGGCAAGGTGCTGGATAACGGTGAAGTGCGCGCCCTGGCGGTGAAAGTGGGTGACACAGTGGTATTTGGCCGCTACGCCGACAGCAACACCATCAAGGAAGACGGCGAAGAGCTCATCATCATGAGCGAAAGCGACATCTACGGTGTGATCGAAGGTTGATCGCAGTCCATCCCACAACAATTTCCTGAGTCATTACAGAAAGGAAGGATTTGAAAATGTCAGCTAAAGAAGTGAAATTTGGTGATAGCGCCCGTCGCAAAATGCTCGCGGGTGTCAACGTACTGGCCGACGCCGTCAAGGTAACCCTGGGTCCCAAGGGCCGCAATGTCATACTGGACAAGTCGTTCGGTGCCCCCACAGTGACCAAGGATGGCGTATCCGTGGCCAAGGAAATCGAACTGAAAGACAAGTTCGAGAACATGGGCGCGCAGTTGGTGAAGGAAGTGGCCAGCAAGGCCTCCGACGAAGCCGGTGACGGCACCACCACCGCTACCGTCCTGGCCCAGGCCATCGTCAGCGAAGGCCTCAAGTCCGTGGCCGCGGGCATGAATCCGATGGATCTCAAGCGCGGCATAGACAAAGCCGTGATCGCCACCGTCGCGCAGATCAAGGCGATTGCCAAGCCCTGCTCCGAGTCCAGGGAAATCGCCCAGGTGGGCACCATTTCCGCCAACTCCGATATCCATGTCGGCAACATCATTGCCGAAGCCATGGAAAAGGTCGGTAAAGAAGGCGTGATCACCGTTGAAGAAGGTTCCGGCCTCGAAAACGAACTGGACATCGTCGAGGGCATGCAGTTCGATCGCGGCTACCTGTCACCTTACTTCATCAACAATCAGGAGAGCATGAGCGCCGAGCTCGACAGCCCGTTCATCCTGCTGGTCGACAAGAAGGTCTCCAATATCCGCGAGTTGCTGCCCCTGCTGGAAGGCGTTGCCAAGTCCGGCAAGCCGCTGCTGATCGTGGCTGAAGACGTCGAGGGCGAAGCCCTGGCTACTCTGGTGGTCAACAACCTGCGCGGCATCGTCAAGGTCGCCGCCTGTAAGGCGCCCGGTTTCGGCGACCGCCGCAAGGCCATGCTTCAGGATATCGCCATTCTTACCGGCGGCACCGTGATCTCCGAAGAAGTGGGTCTCGAGCTGGAGAGCGCTACCCTGGAACACCTCGGCACTGCCAAGCGCGTTACCCTGACCAAGGAAAACACCACCATC
>Ga0265293_10002557_pt1 | contig 35986 bp, 32 predicted proteins | sample Munlanlewell138R_FD_192505 | JGI IMG/M metagenome (GOLD analysis project Ga0265293, IMG submission 192505) | Leachate microbial communities from a municipal landfill in Southern Ontario, Canada - Leachate well 138R | ecosystem: Engineered > Solid waste > Landfill > Unclassified | place: Canada... | reverse complement strand
ATTCCCGTCGCCTGCTCCAGTCCATTGAAACTTCCCCCATTACTTTGCTTAAAAAAGGCAAAATAATAAGAGGGATTTTTTTATTTAAGTTACTACAGTAAGAACAAAATTATTATGAAAATAAAAATGACACGCACTGAGATTTAAATAATGTGCGAGTTGGAGATATTTCTTTTTAACATTTCGAAGCTAAAATAATTTTACTTTTTTTCAAAAAAATGTTCCGTAGTTCCTAAATCTAAGGAAAATTATCGCTTTTTTAATAATAAATGATAAACCTTTAAAACGTAGTTTTAAGTTTTTTTATGGGGCATTACCTTTGTGTTCGTCTTTATAGCAAAGTTATAATCAACACAAAGGAGAGCAAAAAATGAATAAAAAGAATATAGTGCTACTGACGACTTTACTTACGTTTGTATTAGGCAGTTGTGCAACTAATGGTGAACAAGTACAAAGTAGTGATGATAGTAATGATTTAAGCACAAGTGAAACAGTCTCAAATACTTCAACAAGTGATAGTAATAGTGAAGAGCAACCACTCTACACTATCAATTTAACTGTTAACTATTTTGTAAATATTTATAGCGATGCAAATGAAGTAACACTTTTAATTAATGGCATTCTTCCATTCTTTGACCCAAATGAATTTGGAGTTTATCTTATTGGTGGCGATATTATAACAATTACATTTTATGGAGTATTTGAAACAATTGAAGTAGAACAAGAAGAGCTCGGGCCTGGCGTTTTAGAGCTCGACTTAACGAACTTTACATTAGTTGATGTAAGTGTCGTCCATCCAGAAATTGTTGAATTTAGTGTCACAAAAGATAGTGAAGATATACACATACTTACAACAAGTGACATTCGTTTTAATAATCAAGATTTAATCTTAACGACTGTTGTTATTAAAGAGAATATGACTTTTGGATATCTTAATACATTCGAACTTAATACAACAATTTATGGCGCTGTTGGTGCATATCAAGATGACGCGCCAGATGGGCAAATCGTTACTCTTTATAATTATTATCCGCTTTTAGTAAACTAAATTATTACATTTTTCGTTATAACAACAATCTTTCCTTGTAAAAGGAGAGATTTTTTTATTCCTCGTCCGCTTTATCTTTTTGATCAACGTCATCATCTTTTTGCAAAGAATCTTGAGGTTTACCAGAAATTTGATTAAGAAGAAAATCTTGATATTTGGCAAAAAGTTTTTCTAAAACATCAAAATAATAAGGTAAAAAAGGTGCAAGAAAAAGAATGCTCATTGAAATCGATGCTAGTAAAATATAAGTAATATTATTTGTAAGAAAAAAGGTCGCTAAAAAGCCTCCGATAAAACCAAGTAATAATAAAATAGGTCCTAACCAAATAGCGCGATAATAATCGCGGTTATATTGCGGTTTAACAATTTTAAGAACGAGCATTGTAATTTTGTTTAAATGTTTACCAAAATATTGTGGAAAAAATGGTGTTAGAAAAACAGTAATTGCTCCTTTTAAAATAAAATGTAAAAAAGCGAGAAAAAAAGCAAACACACTAGTAAGTGTTATTGCTGTAGATAAATAATAAAATGACTTATTTGATTCAATTAAAAACATAATTTCATCGAGTGAATCAAGTCGTTCTAAAGAGGCTATGTCATTTAAAATATCAACAAACCCAGGATCACGATTAATAAGAATTTGGCTACTAATTAACGTCACAACAAAAAGAGATAAAAGCCAAACTAATAAAGCTTTCCCAAAAGCACTTAAAGTTCGATATATACTTCGTGTTTGTGGCGCAAAAGACCGACGAAAGAAACTAAAAAATGTCTTATTAGTTAAACTAACGCCACTATTTAAACCTAAGTTCATTAGTTGAAATGCATAAAGAGCAGGCGTAATTAAAAAGGGAAATAAAAGAATAAAAATAAAAGGATTTAGAAGAATAGTTGCTAAAGAAAGAAAGACAATCATTAAAAAAGAAAAGGATAAAGCAAGTTTAGGACCTATTTTTTTAAAATAATTATTTTTTGCTTCTTTTTTGACGTTCATCTTTTTTATCTAAAGAGCTATTAAGTTTACTTAGATCTAAAACGACTTGTTCTAACTCCTCTTCATTAAGCGTATCGACTTCTCGCTTTTCTAAGGCTTTAATTAATTTAGGTAGTTGTTTAATATTAGTTAAATAATTGTTATTTAATGTTTCACCAACGCGTTTAAGAATTAAGTCGTCATTATAAACACCAATCGTAATAAACATATTTTCATCGATTTGTGTATTTTTTGATAAAAGACGAACAAATTTCGCATTATCTTTAAGTGGATTAGTAATGAATCGTTTTTGTTTACCATTATCTAAATGCCAAGAATCATCTTCTTCTTTACCACTTAATATTCCACGAAAATAATAATCTTGTAAAAGATAAATCCATTTATTACCAAAAAGAATATGATCAATTGTTATTAAATTATTTTTATCTTTAATAAGACGAAAGCGATTAATTAAATAAAAATCTTCATAATGGGCAACTTTATTAATTTTTCGATAATAAATAAATTTATATCTTTTTGTGTAAATTAATCTTTTAATTGGTTTATAAAGTAGCCAAACAATAATTGCTAGAGCAATTAAACTAACTAAAATAATAAAATAATCTTTTACAGTTGGCATTTAATAACCTATATCTATTAAGAAAAATGTTCAGCAACTTCGATGGCGACTTCAACCATTTTATAAAGACCAACTTGTCTTTCTTGACTCGTTGCTTTTTCTTCTTTTAAAAAATGATCAGTAACCGTTAATAAACATAAAGCTTTTTTCTTTAAACGCGCAGCAGTTGTATAAAGACTATACGATTCCATTTCTACACCCATCACACCTAAAGAAGCCCACTTCTTCCAACTATGAGGATCAACATCATAAAAAATATCAGCTGATAAAATATTACCAACGTGAAGAGGATATTTTTTAGCTTTTAGCACTTCATATGTTTTATTAAGTAAAGAAAAATCAGCACCGGCCGAAAAAGTACCGCCTTTTAAATCAAATTGCGAAGCCCAATTTGAATCAGTTGAGGCGTTTTGACAAACAAGAATATCAAATAAATTAATATGTTCTTGATAAGAACCACATGTTCCAACACGAATAATTGCTTCAACACCATAACCACTATAAAGCTCATGCGAATAAATACCAATTGAAGGTTGTCCCATTCCACTAGCCATCACCGAAATAAGATGTCCATTTTTTGTTTTGCCAGTAAAAGCATACATCCCGCGAACTTCATTAATAAGTTTTACTTCACTTAAAAAAGTTTCAGCAATCCATTTTGCTCTAAGTGGATCACCTGGCATTAAAACGACTTTTGCAAATTCGCCTTTTTTTGCACTAATATGTGGTGTTGCCATTAATTTATCCTCCTAAAATATTAAACAACGTCAACAACTTGTGTTGATGAAACATAATCATAAAAACCAAGACCTTGTTTTGATATAATCAAAATTATCATATCAACGAGTGCACTAAAACCAAATGTCATAATAACTAATAAAACACGTGTTGATTCTCGTAAAAAAATTGTTTTAAAATCGATTTCACTCCCATCAATTTTCATAATTTTAATTTTAAAAAACCGTTTGCCTAAAGTTTGACCATTCCAAAAGAGTGGTAAAATCACAAAATAAATTAAAACGATTGCAAACGTAAAAATACCTGATGAAAAACTAAGAATAAAAAGCGCTAAACTATCTAATGAAGATGGATTAACAAGACCATTTATTAAAGCAATAATCGACCGAAATGTAAGGAGCAAAAGAAGACTCGCAACAACAATTAAGTCAAATAAGTTTGCAAAGATACGGTGATAAGATTTTGCTCGATTCATATTTCTTCCTTTAGTTATTTTATCAAAAAATGTCCTTACTTTGTATTATTATCTAAATAAAGTCAAACTTTATTCATAAATTACTTCTTTTTTAATCGTAGCCTCAATTAAACGCTGTAATTCACTAGGATGCATTTTATGACTTAGAGGTGGTAATTTATCTAAAGGGAAATAAGATGCACTAATCGTTTCATGGCCATGTTTTTGTTTAACGTTTGTCGGGATACATAAAAAGGCAAGAACAAATTCAGGTGTCCCGCTTGTAAAGTTTGTATGGTCTAAAACACCAATTAATCTTTCAATTTCAACACCAATTCCTGCTTCATCTAAAACTTCTTCAATAATAGCTTCTTTAGGGCTTTGATATAAGTCAACCCAACCACCTGGCAGCGAATATTTTTTTGAGTCAGCTTCTTGGACAAAAAGTAGATGTCCTTTATTATTAAAAACTAAGGCTCGCACCGAAATATTTGGTGTTGGATAAACATCACGTGCAAAATAATTGGGCCGATTAAAATCAATTTCCATAAACTCTTCTAACATCTTTTTACTTAAGTCATTTATTTCTTTGTAATTAATAAGTGCATAAGGATCACTTGAATGTAAAAGACCGATTTTTGCAATCGCTTGGATTTTAAGTAAGTATTCGTAGTATTTTTTATTTTTCATCTTGATAAAAATATACCATATTTTTTGTTAAAAAGAAGAAAACCTTTATATTTTAAAATGATAAAATATCGGCTAAACTTAAAATAATGTTATCAAATGAACATTTTTATATTATTTTAGGATGTATTGCTTTTGTCGGCGTAATTCTTTTTATCTTAACTGGCTTTATTCGGGTTAAGAAAGGTTTTGTTGCTGTAATTGAAAAGATGGGTTTATATACTGGCACTTATCAAAGTGGTTTTCATTATTTCCCTCCTCTAACGTCACGTCGTGTTGGCTTATATAAATTAGGTGAAGTAAAACGTTTAGTAGAAGTTGATCGATTTAAGTCTTTTTTCTTAACTTATGAAATTATGAACTTTAAAGACTTTCATTACAAAGGACACGATTTAGATAGTCTTGTTAAACTCGCTTATAAAGAAAATCCACTTGATTTAGAAAGTTCTTTAAAAAGGACTTGTCCATTATTAAGTGTTCGTTTTATTAAAATTGAAGTTAATAAAAAATAAGTGTTAATATTTATTTAAAATATAGTTTTCAAAAATCGCACTATAATGTTCGCATTCTTTTTTTGTTGGAGCTTCCACCATAATCCGAATTAATGGTTCCGTTCCACTTGGGCGAATTAGTATTCGTCCAGAACTGCCAAGACGGCGTTGTTCTTTTTTATATAAAGAAATAAATTCATCGTCTTCTAAAATTTCTTTTTTATTTTTAACTTTCATATTAACTAACGTTTGCGGATAAATTTTTAAATCATTAAGTAGTTCTTTAAAAGAATTTCCATAAGCAACATAAGTATCTAAAACTTTTAGTGAAGTTAAAAGTCCATCTCCAGTATTTAAATAATCATAAAAAATAATATGGCCTGATTGTTCTCCGCCTAAAGAAAGGTGATGTTTTTCTAAAGCTGCTTGTACATATTTATCACCAACATCAACTTCTAAATATTTAAAGTTATTATGATGAAAAGCTTTTTTTAAGCCGAAATTCGCCATTTGTGTAATAACGATTGTATCTTCATTTAATTTTTGTTTTGCTCTTAGATGTTTACCTAGTAGGTAAAGCATATGATCGCCGTTTATTTCTTGCCCGTCTTTCATAAATAAAACACGGTCCGCATCGCCATCAAAAGCTAAACATAAATCATATTGTTTATTTTTACTATAATTACTAAGATTTTCTAAATAAGTTGAGCCACATTCTTTGTTAATGTTAACGCCATTTGGTGTATGAAAAATATAATCAGCTTTAACGCCTAAATCATTAAATAGGCGCGGAGCTAAAAATGAAGCTGAGCCATTTGCGCAATCAACAAGAATATTGAGTGATGATAAATCATGATTTACTTTTGAAGTTAAGAAGTTTAAATAATCGTTAATTAAATCGTCTTTTTGGTGGTCAAGTAAATGATTATTTTCTTTCCGAATTGGTAAATAATCTTGTTCACTTTTAATATATTCTTCAATTAAATTTTCGATTTTTGCGGCGAGTTTTTTTCCTTTTTTATCAAAAATTTTAATCCCATTATCATAATATGGATTATGCGAAGCGCTAATCATAATTGCATAATCAAAACCATTTTGATGAACTAAATATGATAAAGAAGGCGTTGTGGAAATACCTAAATCAACATATTGTCCGCCACTAGAAGTAATACCTCTAATTAAGGCCTTTTTTAAAAAATCACCTGACTCGCGCGTATCTTGTGAAATTAATATTTTACTTTTACGTCCAGCTGGATATTGCCCGATAAAACGGCCAATCCGATAAGCGATTTCGTCTGTTAGAACTTCGCCAACTTTTCCTCGGACCCCGTCAGTTCCAAAGTATTTCATATTAAGTTAATTAATGTCCTCTAATGTTTCAAGCATACTTTCTTCAAAAACACGTAAAAATGTATCGATTGTTACAGTTTGTAGTTCGCCGCGATAAGCAACCGAAATTCGTCCTGTTTCTTCACTTACAACGACAGTCACTGCATCAAATAGTTCGCTAACACCAATTGCTGCTCGATGACGTGAACCATATTTTCCAGTTAACGGTTTTGTTGTGGGAGTAAAATAAACGCTTGCCGCTAAAATTTCATTTCCCCTTATAACAATCGCACCATCATGTAGTCTTGTGCCTGGATAAAAAATTGTCATTACTAACTCAGCACTAAAAGGAGCATTAACCATCGTTCCTGTTTTAATTGCTTCGGTTAAAAGCATATTTTTTTCAAAAGTTAATAAAGCACCAATTTTTTGTTTACTTAATGCCATAACTGTTTCTTTAACTTTTTTATAAAAAGCTTGACGATCAAAAACTTTTTCAACTGGCTTTTTACTACTTCGAAAACTAAAAATTGGTCGTGTTTTTGCCGCACTTAAAATAAAGGGACGAATCCGACTAATATTTATAAAAAAGGTTAAAGTAATTGTTGCTGTTGTAATAATAATTAAAAGTGTATTTAATAACTGGAAGTTAAATAACCAAGACAAAACTAATAATAAGAAATTTGCAATCGCATAAATTAAAACAAAATGACGATTAATCATCCGATAAACGACAAAAATTAAAAAGGCACCTAAAATAATACTTAATGATAAGTCAATCCACGTTGTTGCTAAAGAAAAATTCGGTAAAATCATTTTTATCTTGCCCACCGATGTGCAAAGCGACTTGCAGCACTTGCAGCAATTGCTCCGACAATGTCATCTAAAAAAGTATTACAGCGTCCACTATTTTTGCCTTCATTATTTAATTTTTCGATAATGCCATATTTCTTTTTATCAATGTAGCCAAAGTTTGTTAAAGATATCGAACCATATAAATTGCATATCCCATAAGCGATAACTTCATCAACACCATATAAACCTTCATCACGCATTAAAATATCTTCTAAATCTTTATCAAACATCCGGCCACTTTCAGCTAATTTATCAAGTTCAACAGCGGTCATAATTGCTAACTGAACTTCACGTTTTGCCAAAACACTTAAAACCGAATCAAAAAGTTCTTCTTTTAATAAAGTTAGGTGATAATCGGCTTGTAAAAACCGCGCCGCATCAGCAATATCATTTATTGTAACGCCTCTTTCTTTTAATAATTTAATACACTTTTCACGATAGTCTTCCATTTTTATACCCCACATTGATTAATTCAATATATACATTAATAGTTTAGCAAAACATTAGTAAATATTAAAGCGAAATTAGACTATTTTAATAGTACAAAACAAAGTTCTTTATTAAATAGGAAAAAAACCTAATTTGTTATCTTTGCAAAATTACATTATTTTAAGAAAGAAGAAAACGATTCTTCGATTTGTTTGTTTAAATTTGCCATAAGAGTTGTCTTAATTTTAACGACTTTCCGATCAAAAGTAATTAAACCATTTACTTCATCTTCAACATCACTTAGTTGTGTATAAACTAAAACACCTAAGCCCTTTTTAATTAAAGGGCGTGCTTCATTTAAATATAGTTTTGTTAACCTATTTTCAAGTGCTTCTTGATTTTTAAAAATCCGATAACCAAATGTTTTTAAAAGGTTAAAACTATGATCTTTTATTTTATAAGAATATCCACCAAATTCACTAATCGCAATAATACGTTTTTCACCTTTTTTGACGTTAAGATGAAGCTTGGCAAAATAAATATGACGTGAATAAAAATCGCCAGCACCTTGATCTGACCAACCACTAGCGTGATCAATAAGTCTTGTTTTATCCAAAGTACTTATAAGTTTAGTTATTTCAACGGCGCTAAATTGTCCCCAACCTTCATTAAATGGTATCCACGTAATAATTGAAGGAAAACAATCATATAAATCAATTGTTTGTTTTAAAGCCTTTAAATAGTTTTCTTCTTGCGCTTTTGTTTGAACTCCAAAAAGACCTCTCTTAATATCACTTTGATGAACATTAAAAAACATTGCTTTTAACGCATTAAAATTAAAATGTTTTGGAGGTAATAAATTAATCATATCTTGCATAACTAAAATACCTAAAACATCACAATGATAATAAAAGCGATATGGTTCGAGTTTGATATGTTTCCGTAACATATTAAAACCCATTTTCTTTAGTAAAGTTATATCGTCAATATAAGCTTGATCACTCGGCGCGGTTAAAAGTCCGTCACTAAAATATCCTTGATCTAAAACACCATTAACAAAAATTGGTTCATTATTTAAATAAACGTAAGCAAAGCCATTTTCGTGAATTTTTCTTTCAACCTTTCGGAAAGCAAAATATGATGAAACAAAATCATTATTAAATTCATAAGTAACTTGGTATAAATTTGGATTACTTGGCGACCATCTATGAGCATTAGGTAAATGTAAGACTACTTCATCTTGGTCGCTAATTATGTAGTCTATTAATTTATTATTAAAGAAGACTTTGGTAGTAACATTTCCAACCCCTTTTTTATTAAAAACAAAAGTAACTTTTTCTTCATCAAAGTTTGTCATTATTTTAACATTTATTAAATAATTAAGATGAACACTTTCAAGCCAAATGGTTTGTAAGACACCACTTTGAGGCGTATACCAAATTCCCCCTCTTTTAGTTTTTTGTTTACCAATGATATGTTCGCCTTTTTCACATAAATCTTTGATTTTTAAAAGGATTTCAAACTCAAAACCATCGATAAAGTCTGTAATATCAACACTAAAAGGCAATAAAGGAATTTGATGAATCAGAACTAATTTTTTATTTATATAAATTTCTACTTCTTGATCAATTCCTCCAAAATGCAAAATTAATAAATCCTTAAAAAAATCCTTGCCTATAATTACTTTTTTTCGATAATAAAGAAAGTCGTCTTCCTGAGGCTTTTCGTTTATTTCTGATAGTAAAGTTTCTGGTGAAAACGGCACTAATATTTGACGATTAAAATTTACTTCTTGATCATTTTTCGCAAAACAAAAATCCCAATATCCGTTTAAATTATAATACGAATCACGTCGATATTGAGGCCGCGGATATTCACTCAAAGGTATCTCGTTTTTCTTAAAATAACTAGTGTCTAATTGTTTATAATTACCAGACATTTCGTACCTTCTCGGCAAAACCAAAAGCCTTTTCTAATTTAATTTTTTTATCTTTACTAATTTGAAGATATCCATCAAAATATCCAAAAACTTGATGAGCATCTTGTTTTAAAAATACTAAATTAATATCCGTTCGATTGTCATAAAGTGGAGTAAAAGTCATCTTAATCGCTTTATCTTTAGAAGTAAAATTCCAAGGTTTTAATATATCTTCTTTATTAAGGCCAAAATCAACATCATTTAGCTTATAAGCCTTTCCTTGATAAAACGCCATATTTTCACTAGCGCTACTTAAATCACCAAAACCATAGCCTAAATTAAAACCAAACGAAGAACCATCTTTTAAAATTGTTGAAAGTGAACTCCAATACCAAGTATTATCTTTTGTCCAAACACCTCTTCCCCAATCAAGAACGCCTTGTTCATTACTAAATTGATACGTTTCTTCGCCAAAGATAACTTCACCACTAGCAATTAAATTATTTATTTTTTGGTTATAATAAAAGGCTTTTGGGTCTTCTTTAAAAGGTGTCATAATAACGAGTGAATCTTTATTAGTATAGTGTACTTCTAAGGTAATAGTTAAAGGCTTTTTCTTATAAAAGTTAGGAAAATGAATAAAAATTTCCCGTGTTTTTTCTTTTAATTTTACTTTAAATTTTACTTTATTTGCTGTGTAATTAATATCGCCAACCATCGAATCATTTGGCATTTTAAGTTTACCAAAAGGGAAAAGAAGAATTTTTTTATTATCGTATTTTAAACCTTTTTGGAAATCAAAAAAAGTCGCTCCAATTAAACCCATGTAACTATTATCAGCAATAGCAAATGAAATGCCGTATTGATCGTTACCAAAAAAGTAATAATCCCATTCTTTAATGCGTATTTTAGAAGCTTTTACTTGTTTTCGACTATATTTTAAAACTAATTGATGGGCATAGCCAGGATGTTTTAGATGACCGAATTCATCTAATAAATTATCAGTTTTCGTTACTAAGGTTTGTTTCATTTCTACTCATTTGATATTTGCTTATATTTGTTCTTAAAATAAAATAAATGGGAATAAATGTAAATATTGCAATAATTGAACCAGCTAAAAAGATATGTGGAATGGGGATATATTCAACGCCCATATCACCTACGAATTGTCCTGCCCCACCATTTTCAATAATCGTTGAGCCAATAAAGGGACCAACAATCATCGGGATTAAAACAAAAAAGACCATTCTAACACCACTAAATGCGCCGGCTCGGCCCTTTGGCATAACATCACGAGCCAAAGCATTAAGTGGAACTAAAGCCGCTAAATACGCGCCCATCATTAATGTTCCACAAATAAGCGTTAAAATAATTGTTAAGGTCATATTATCTTTTAAATATAAACCAAGAAAGAAAAGTGCTAGCATACCCAAAACATAAATAATTGTTGATGGGATTAAAAGAAATTTCTTACCAAATTTATTTACTAATAAGCCAGCTACAAAAGAAATTAACGAAGCTAAAATTAAAATACCACCTAACAATAATGCATAATCTAAAATACCAATGTATTGTTCAAAATAAATAATAAAATAAGGTATAAAAACTTGTTGAGCAATACCTAGAACACAAACAGCAGAAAAAATAACATATAAGAGCCAATTGTTTTTAATGTTTTTTGGTGTAAAACCATAAATAATATCTTTCCAATAATTACCTTCTTTTGGTTTCGCTTCATCTTTAACTAAAAATAATCCGACAATACCAGAGATCGTAACAACTCCACCGACAATCCCAAAAAAGGCCAGCCAATTACCAGACTTAGTAAGAAAATCTAAAGCACCAAAAACAACTAACATACCAATTAAGGGCATCGTTGCAAGTAAACCTTCAGCGCCACCACGATTATGTTCATTTGTTGCGTCGTTAACCCAAGCATAAAAGGTCGCATCATTAGCTGTTGAGCCAATATAAGTCATCACACAATCTAGTAAAATCATTAAGGCAACTGTAACCGTCACAATCGTTGCAACTTTCGCATTTGGAAATAAAAGCGAAACATTGTCTTTACTAATAAAGGCAAAGGTGACAATACTCAAACCCCAAATAATATAGCCAACACTCATAAAGATTTTACGTTTACCAAGCTTGTCGCTTAATGCTCCCATTAAAATTGTTGCAAGGGTGGCGACAGCCGCACTAAGAGCAACCATCCATGCAATTGCGGATGGTTCGGTCGTAATTGTTTTGTACATAAAAACATTTAAATACATGTTTTCAATTGTCCAAGCAATTTGACCAATTAAACCAAAAAGAACTAGGACCGTCCATTTCCGTGCACCAAGTTTATTTGAATTCATTTTGAAACCTCTTTTCATTTATAAGTTTAACATAATCTTAAGCTATTTGATGATGAAAAAAAGTATAAAATTTTAATGTATTTTACTTATTTTTAGCAGGTCTTTTTCCTTTAACTTCAGTATGTTTTTCAATAATAACTAGAGTCTCTTCTATAACTTCTGCAGTCTTTTCTTTAATAAGTACTTTTTTTATTTTCTTACAAAAATATAAATAAACGACAAAAGCCGCGACATCAAATTTATTTAACCTAAAAAAGTGAGAATTATTTTTTTGTATCTAGTTTTGCTTTAGCTTTAAGTTGTTAAACTTGATCCATGTCGATCACCGACAAAACGAGGATCATCATAATTAATTGTATTATTTGGTTCATTTGCTAAAAGCAACTTTACAAGATCACGAGGATAAAGGTATTGTCCATCGTCGTCTGTTAATATATCAATGAAGTCCTCTGCTGGATTGTAATGTGAAAAATAATTATATTGTTTATTCTCATCTTGATGAAGAAGGGTATGGTCTGGCACAACAGTTTTATAATACTGTGTCTCATCAATCTCATCGTAATCTTTAACACGATACACTTTGTTATATTGTGCTTCAAAAATTAAATCACTGCCTCTTGCCCAAACAATATAAAAGAGGTTATCAAAAGGGAGGCCTTTATATAAATCACCATACGTTAAAGAGCCTTCACTAATTGTCGTACGAGCATTATTTACCATCGCAAAATCAAGATCAGTGTGACCTTGTTCAATCGTCTTCTCAGCGGCAATATAGTTAACTAAACAAGGTAAATGCCAATCGTTTTCAAAATTACCAACCGCATAGCCAACGTGTTCATCACCGTCAATTGCACTTAATCCAACATAGTGATCAATAATATTTTTAACATCAATATCATCATCTAAATTTAATTCTTCCACTTTATGAACTTCATGTTCTAAGGTCGTAAGATGATTCGTTGCATAATCAAAAGAAAATTGAAGATGCGAAAGATAGCGACCTCTTGAGCCTCCTTGAATGAAGGGGACACCGTTAATAACTTGTGTTTCGTGTCGATGCGTATGAGCATTAAAAATAGCATCAACATAACCACCTGACGGAATTGAAGGATCAACATCCTCTTGACCGGTATGAGTTGCCAAAACGACAATATCAACTCCGTGTTCATTTTTAAGCTTTTGACTTAAAGATTTAATAATCGGAGTTGGATCGCTAAAATAAATATCTTCAACTAAACGAGAACAAATCGAAGTCATTTGATCTTGACCAATCGTGCCAATGACACCAATTTTTAGATGTCCTTTTTGTAAAATAACATATTCTTCGCCGATTTCTGATTTTATATTCGTATTTGGATACTCCATAATATTCGCGCCTAAAAAAGGAAAGTTGGCTTTTTGTGCGTTTTCTAAAATATAACTTGAACCCCAGTCGAATTCATGATTACCAATCGTCATTGCATCAAAGCCAATATTATTCATTGCTTCAGTGACAACTTCTCCTTTACTATGATAAACCTCATACGTTCCTTGCCACATATCGCCAATACTTAAAATGACACTATGTTCAGGATTTTCATTCTTTTTATCTTTAAAATAAGTGGCCATTTTTGCAAAGCCTGGTTCCCCGCCGCCTTGCGTGGTTTCAACGATTGCCCCGTGTAAATCATTAACTGCGTAAAAATCAACAATTTCTTGTCCGCTTGTTGGCCGAACATCATCGCCTGTTGTTGTATCATCACTACTTGGATCAGATGTAATATTAGTATTTGAATCGCTAGAAGTGTCAGGTTCAGTTGTTGTTGATGAACTAGTCGTCGGATCACTTGAACTTCTTGATGGAAATAAACTGCACGAAGTTAAAAGAAAAACAATCAAGGTCGTAAAGAACACTTTCCGTATTTTCATTTGAGTTGGCCTCCATTAATTTATAATTTAATTTTAACAAATTATTTAGACGAATAAGTATTTAATTTTATTTTGCGTCATTTTAACATTATTTAAGTTTAACCCGTTAAATATAAAAAAATACCCACATTGCGAGTATATCTTAAAAATAGATAGTTTTGGTGTGGGTTATTACTTTATGAGTAAGTCGTATTTTTATCAAATAAAACTCAACTACTAAAATAATGACCTTTTTGAGTAATTAGAGGAAATCGTGAGTAACTGTGGGAAAACGATGGAAAATTGAGGAACTTCGTAAACTACTAAAAATGTTACCACTTTGGGTAAATGGTGGAAACTGTGGGTAGCCGTGTCCCTTTTCTTCTTCTTAAAAATTGCTTTTTAGTTAGACCCCCTTAACATGGTGGTGGTAAAAATAAAATTAGTAAAAATTGTTTATTTTTGTTTTTAAAGTATGTTTTTAACTACTTCTTTAAGTTTTTCTAAATCTTCTTTAGTAGGATTACCATCAACTTGTGCATTTGCAATCCATGTATAATTTGGATTGAGTGTTCTTTTTAATTTGAACCATTCCTTTGTTTGATTTAAAGATAATTTGTTAGGTCCTTCTTCAAAATCTGATTCTTCATTTTGGGCTAAATTACTCCCCCATCCACAAACTGAGCAAATCTCAAATTCTTCATCAATAATTGTCTCTTTACAAACTGGGCATTGATGTTTTTCATTTTTCTTCATGTTGGTCTACACTCCTTACCACCTTTTCCTATTTTGTTTAATTCATTATTAAAATTTCTTTTAACGCCAAGTAATCACTAGTAATGGTGTAAACATCAATTGTATCCCCACTTTGGTTAAAGAATTCTACTTCAAAATTATTTTCATCATACTTTAAAACGATACATCCAATAGTTCCTTTTTTCAGGTTTTTAAACTTTTTAATCAAAATAACTGTATCTAATTCTTTCATTTCGTTTTCCTTCTTTTTTTAAGGTTTCAAACTTCCAATAGGCACCACATAAACACCATCAGATCTTTGGTATGCTAATTCTCCGCCAGTAATAATCATTAAAAAAGATGGCGCTTTATTTGTGTCGATGTTTTTACTTATTTTAATTAGGTTATTAGCAGCACGATCGATTTGTTTGCCACCGAGTTTTACTTCAACTAAACCCCATCTGCCATCGTCTAAATGAATTACTGCATCGGCTTCATAGCCATAACTATCATGATAATGAAAAACTCTACCGCCAATATGTTCGGTATATATTCTTAGATCTCTAATAACTAGGCTTTCAAATAAATAGCCAAACGTATTAAAATCGATGAGCAAATCTTCTACTTGTGCATTTAATACTCGAGCAGCAAGGGCAGGATCGATAAAATGTCTTGTATCTAATGTCCGAACATTCGCACTACTTCTAAGTTTTGGCGTCCAAGCATTTAAATCTTCAATAATAAATAAATCACGAAAAGCATTTATATAACTTGCTAATGTTTCTCGATGAATATTTACTTCCTCATTTGCTAAATTAGAAATAATTGTTGTTATGCTTGCCTGGGTGCCAATATTTCGAGCAAGTGATTTTAATATTTTTTGCACGATTGTTGCATTTTTTTGAGCACCATAAACTGTCTTTATTTCTTGATTGCTAATAATATTAAGATAACCGTCTAATTGTCGCTTAACAATATTTAAAGGTTTATCGATTGTATCGGGAAAGCCACCTCTAATTACCAATTCTGCATAGTCATTAATTGTTAGTTTTGATTTATTAGGTCGAAAACAATCATTATTAAAAAGAGCTAAAAGACTTACTAAACCAGTTGAATGTTCTGATTCATAAAGAGATAGTGTCCTCATTGTTAATCGTGATATTCTGCCAACACCAGAATGCGATATTAAAGAACTATCAACGGTACTTGAACCAGTTAATATATATAATCCTTTTCCCCGTTTCTTATCGACATTTTGACGAACATAGTCCCATAAGTATGGAGCTTCTTGCCACTCATCAATTAACATCGGCGGTGTTTCATTTAACAAAGAATCAGGGTTAATACTTAAAATTTTTAAGTAATTTTCTTTGTTTATCGGATCTTGTAAATTTATAGAACTATTTGCCAGCTTAGTAGCGGTCGTCGTTTTACCACACCATTTAGGACCACTAATTAATACCGCTCCAAATGCTTCTAGCTCGATTTTTAATGTTTTTTCAATTAACCTATCATAATATTTCATTTCTTTTGCCTCGCTTAAATAATATCAAAAGATTTTTGACTGGTCAATTGGTTTCGACAAATTGTAGGTTTTGGTTTCGACAGATTGTAGGTTTTTGTTTCGACAGATTGTAGGTTTTTGTTTCGACAAATTATAGACTTGTTAAAACTAACATAAATAGTATCAAAAACTAAATGCCCTTATACAGAATTTAGACATTTTAGAGAAGGGGATAGTAAACCGATCCCCTACTACTGTCATCTAAATTATTGATAACAATTTGAAAAGGATTGGGCTCAATCATTTCTAAGACATAAATACTTAATGTGGCAACATGGAATTCAACGAGTAAATCCATATCATTAAATTCTGGAGAGAAAATATCGAAATATAAATTAGTTGGCTGCCATCCATCGATTTGTTCAACTTTTGTTAGGGCTATATCTTTTTCACTACTAGTATGAGCAAAAGGGATAATAAGAACAATTTGCTCATCAAAATAGTTGTCATCTACTTGAATATGTCTTGTGACATCATTTAAAACATCGTGAGCTTCTATAGCATATTTGTTTATCGAAGCTAACAGTTCGTTATGTGTTTTAACTAAAACAATATCGACGTATCCATAATTACCTTCAGGTGTTGATTCTGGAGCTAATGTTTCTCCTTCAATCGAAACACTAACAGCGGCTTGAAAGCCATAATACAATTGTGGTTCGTCCGTTCCACCTGAATCAGGTTCAGATGTGACACTTGTCGGTAATGAAGTTGTGTCATTACTATCTGAGGTTGGATCGGTGTTTACATCAAACGGGTCAAAAACACCGCCAACAAATTTTTGAACAAGAAAAACAATGATAATAATTGCCGTGACTGATGTTAGAGTTGGGATAAGAAAACTTGGTAATTTATTCTTTTTTACATCATGGTGTTTTTCGTAAGCTTGAAAAACTTTATCGTCTAAATCTTGAGGAAATTTGGGAATATCTTCTTGTAGTTCTTTTAGTTTTTCATCTAATTTCTTCATTTCTTAAAACCTCCTTAAGTTTTTTAATTGCTCTTTCATGACGCTTTCTTGCTAAACTTTCGCTGATTTTTAATACCTTAGCAATTTCTTTGTATGGTAAATCTTTAAGATAACGTAAGAGAATAATATCGCGATATTTGTTTTCTAACTTGTTGACTTGCTGCCAGATTATATCATTTTTATAATTTTTCTTTTCTTCAACTGGCACGACTAAATCCGCGATGGCAACTGTTTTCTTTTTTCGTAACATATCCTTACTTACATTAACTGCTATTCTTGTTAGGTAACGACGTTGATCTTTTTCAGTTTTTAATACTTTTTGAGCTTTTAAAAATTTTATAAATGTTTCAACAACGGCGTCTTCGCTATCTTCGATGTTTTGCAAATAAACATAGCATATACGAAAAATCATGACTTTATAGGTTTCATAAACGACACTAAACGCTTCGTGTTTCATTTATTCCCTACATAATACAAACGTATTTAAACAACGTTTTGTGACAATACATGTATTTCAAGCCTTTCTAATTAATAAATATTAAGTATATATAAAACATAACGAATGACTTCTCCAATTTGTGACAAAAATTATTTATTTACTAATTTGGTTGTTTTATTTTGTTTTATTAAATTTATTAACTAATACATCGCATCCATCATACACATCAGGATTATTCATTATGAAGTGCTTCCTTTATTGCATATACCGCTACATCATAACTTATATCTCCTTTGGCATATAAATTAATGATTCTTTGATATTTTGATTTGATATCTACTCCACCTAAAGAATTAACAACTTTAGCTAATTTAAGTCTTTTTGCAGCCTCTTCTTCTTTTAGTAATTTTATTTCAAAAGGAATCCCTCTTTCTTTTATTATTTGCATTAAATACAAATCAATAGCGGTTGAAAGCGAAAGGCCAAGTTCATTTAAAATACCTTCGCTTTCTTTTTTTATTTCATTGTTAACACGCATATTTATATAACCATCTTTAATCATTTTTATACCCCCTATAATTGTAATACATTGTCATTACATAATCAATGAATTTTCAAATAAAAAACACCTATTTGTAGGCGTTTATTCGTGATTTAGGTAGTTTTTGTCCTACCAGTTTAAGAAATGTTTGGTGGATGCTGAGGGGATCGAACCCCCGACCTTCTGTACGTCAAACAGATGCTCTCCCAGCTGAGCTAAGCATCCAGCTAGATTTTCCTTGGTGCCGACTAGAGGAATTGAACCCCCAACCTACTGATTACGATTCAGTTGCTCTGCCAATTGAGCTAAGTCGGCATAACGCCTATTATTCTAAAATATTTACATAAGTATTTCAAGTAATATCTTTTAGGTGATTTTATTGGAGAACTAATTTATTTTTACGTTTTTGAATTTTTCCTTTAATAAATAAGAAGAACACAATAATTTCGTGAATTACTAAGGGGATAATTGCTAGGGCTATAATATAAAGCCATTCAATAAATGTTAAATTAGCAGTAATAAAGAAGTCTTCTAAAAAAGCAACTTCGGTAATTAAAATTTGCATACCTAAACCAAAAACAAACGAAATCAAAATTAAATAATTTTTTGATTTAAATAAACGGAAAACACTTCTTTTTGTATTAACCATCCCAAGCATATGAAAGAGTTGTGAGACACCAAGAACACTAAACGCCATACTTTGTGAGAGGCGTAACATTCCTTCAAATTCATATACTTCTTTAAATGTAGATAAAGTAAAAGACATACCATTTTCAACAATGTGAATGGCCGGGAAAAGAAGGAAACCAATAATCGTAATAAAGGCGATTACAATTCCATAAAAAAGAATTAAGGCAAAACCACCTCTAGCAAAAAGAGATTCATCTTTAGCACGTGGTTTTTCTAACATAATATGCGGGTCTTTTTCATCCGCGCCTAAAGCAATCGCAGGAAAACCATCTGTTACTAAATTCACCCATAAGATATGACGAGCAATAAGAGGTAAGGGTAGACGTAAAATAATGGCGACAAACATTGAAATAACTTCACCAATATTACTGCTTAGTAAAAAGTAAATTGTCTTTTTAACGTTTGCATAAATAGATCGCCCTTCTTCGACCGCTTTTTCAATTGAAGCAAAGTTATCATCACTTAAAACCATATCACTAGCTTCTTTAGCAACGTCTGTCCCAGTAATACCCATGGCGATGCCAATATCCGCACTCATTAAAGATGGCGCATCATTTACTCCATCTCCCGTCATTGCAACAATTTCACCATTAGCTTTAAAGGCTTTAACAATATCGACTTTATTTTCAGGAGATACACGAGCAAAAACACGCGCTGTTTTAACGACTTCTTGTAACCTTAAAAAATCCATAATGGCTAATTCTTCACCAGTTACGACTTCACTAATGTCACTAGCTATATTTAATTCCTTCGCAATGGCAAAAGCCGTATGCTTATGATCACCGGTAATCATAATCGTTTTAATACCGGCCATCTTAAATTTTTCAACTGCCGGTTTAGCTTCAAATCGTGCTGGATCTTTCATTCCAACTAAACCAACAAAAACAAGATTATCCTCACTTAATTGATTACTACTTTTATACGCAAGAGCTAAAACACGTAAAGCTTGTAAAGTCATCTTCATATTTGCTTCATTAATACGTTTAATATCTTCTTTTGTAATTTTACGTGTTTGATTATTAATTAAAATGTGCGTTATCTTTTTTAAAAGATGATCAAGTGCACCTTTTGTAAAAACGATTAACTCATCATTAATTAGATGTTGTGTTGACATCATTTTACGTTTTGAATCAAATGGTAATTCATTTTGACGAGGATAAGTTTTTTCAAGTTCGCTTTTACTTAAGCCGTAAAGTTTAGCATAATCAAGTAAAGCAATTTCAGTTGGATCACCATAAATACCTTCATCAATTGAAGCGTTTGTACAAAGCGCTAAGCCTTTAGTTAAGAAATTAAGTGATTCATTTTTAAAGTCAACCTCATCAAAAAACTGCTCATCAACATAACTACTAACAACACTCATTTTGTTTTCTGTTAGTGTTCCAGTTTTATCACTACACACGACACTAACAGAGCCTAAAGTTTCAACACTAGGAAGACGTTTAACAATCGTATTTACTTTAACCATCCGCTGGACGCCAAGTGCTAAAACGATTGTTACAACAGCAGGTAAACCTTCAGGAACCGCCGCAACTGCTAAAGATATACCCGTCATAAACATTTCAAGTAAATCTCTTTTTTGAAATAAGGAAATAGCAAAAATTGCTGCAATAATAACAATTGCAATAATACCCAAAAGCTTTGAAAACTCCGCTAAACGCTTTTGTAAAGGTGTTAATTGTTCATTTTCACTAACAATCATCTTAGCGATTTGGCCAATTTCAGTTTCTTCACCAGTTTTAATGACAACACCTTCGCCATGACCATAAACAACTGGTGTTGACATATATACTGTATTAAGACGGTCACCAACACCAACCGCTGAAGAAAAAACAATTTTATGGTCTTTTTCAATTGGCAAAGATTCACCTGTTAAAGACGATTCATCAGTTCTTAAATTAAAAGAAGTTAAAAGACGAATATCGGCACCGATAAGTGTTCCGCTTTCAAGGATTACAATATCGCCTTTTACGAGTTCTTCGACCTTGATTTCTTTAACTTCTTTGTCGCGCCTTACAAAACATGTTGGTGCGGATAATTTCTTTAAAGCTTCTAAAGCATTTTCAGCTCTTACTTCTTGAACAAAGCCGACAATCGCGTTTAATAAAACAATTGCTAAAATAATAATCGTTTCACTTAAATCAAGATGACTTTGTATTAAACCAACGACAAAAGAAATAATCGCCGCAGCAAGTAAAATATAAATCATCGGATCATGAAATTGTTTTAAAAACAAGACAAAGCGACTTTGTTTCTTTTTTTCTGGTAACTTATTTAGTCCGTCTTTTTCGAGTCTTTTTTTCGCTTCAATAGAAGTTAATCCATTTTCTTGATTAACCTTAAGTGAATTTAAGATTTCTTGAATTGACTTTGTTTCTAGCATAATTAAATTTAAATTTTAAATAGTAATACTATTGTAACGATCACCTGTATAAACAGCTGGGTTAATTGTTTGATTCGGGGCTTTAATAAAAAGCTCTTTGACTAAATCACGAGGATAAATTGGTTCATCACTACTATCATCTAAAAAGCCAAGATAATCAGTTTCTGGATTATAATTAGAAAAATAATTGTACTCTTTATAAATGTTTTGATGAAGAATTAAATAATCTAAAACAGCAATTGTATAGTAACTATTACTATTAATATATCCATAGTCTTTCACACGATATGTATAATTACGATTTGCTTGATTCAAAACATCACTACCCTTAGCACGAACAATATAATAAGCATTATCAAAAGGTAGGCCTCTAAATAAATCGCGATAATATATATCACCTGCATCAATGTATTCACGTGCGCTGTTAGCAAAAACAAAGTCAATGTCATAACCTTGTTCTTCAGCTTTTTGTGCTGCAGCGTAATTAGCTAAGTTTACTAATGTTCCATAACGATCAAGATAATCAGTTGCCTTGCCTACATAAACAGCTCCGGCTTCATCACTTGCTTCTTTATATTGATCAATGATTTCACTAACTTCTTCATCTGCGATAATATTTTTATACACTAAACTTTGGTTTTCGTGTTTTAAGGTTGAGACTACTTTGTTTTTTGCATAATCAAATTTAAGAGAAATATAAGAAACATATTGACCTTTTGCTCCACCTTGAATATAAGGAATTCCATTTACTACTTGTTGTTCAATTTGATGCGTATGAGCATTAAATACAGCATCAACATAATTGCCACTTGCAATTGAATAATCAACATCGTCTTGGTCAGCATGAATTGATAAAATAACGATGTCGACTTTATGGTCTCTTTTTAATTTATTAGCAACACTTTTAATAACGGGAGTTTGCTCACTAAAATAAATGTCTTCAACAAAACGAGAGCAAATTGAAGTCATTTGGTCTTGTCCAATGACGCCAATAACACCAATTTTTAAAGCACCTTTTTGTAAAATTGTATATTCGACACCAACTTCTGATTTTTCACTCCATTCAGGGTATTTCATAATATTTGCACCTAAGAAAGGAAAATCAGCTTTATTAGCATTTTCTAAAATATAACTAGCTCCCCAATCAAATTCATGATTACCAATTGTCATTGCATCAAAGCCAATATTATTCATTGCTTCAGTAATAACTTCGCCTTTACTATGATAGGCTTCAAATGAACCTTGCCACATATCCCCACTACTTATTAAAACTGTATGTTCAGGATTAATTTGTTTTTTTTCTTTTAAATATGCTGCCATTTTTGCTAAACCAGGCTCATTTCCATTTTCAAGAATTGCTCCGTGAAAATCATTAACCGCGTAAAAGTCAACTACTTCTGTCCCGGTTGTTGGACGAATGATATCTGGATCAGTATTACTTGAAAAAGTTGAACTATCTGTTGGATCAACTATTGGTTCACACGCAACTAAAAACAAAACAGCAAGTGATGTTATTACTGCTTTTTTAAATAATTTATTCATTTGTTAATTTCCTTAAACCTTTTAATATTTCAGCCATTGCCCACGTATCAAGTTGACAATACTTTAATAAATTATCATAAGTTTGTCTAAATTGCTCACCTTTTAAATATTTTAAGCGCATAAAAGCAACTTGTGCTTCTTTACCGTTTTGTACTCCATCTAATAATTCGTAACTTAAAGTTGGAGCAAAAATAGGTAAAACTTTTTTGATTGAGTAAGATCTTTGCAAATCTTTATGATAATAATTTAATGGGCTAGAACCTTTTCTACTATTTACGTACATTTGTCTTAGTTCTTCATTTGGCTTTAAAAAATACATTAAATCAAAGACACGATCATAAATTGACATTAGTGCTTTCTTATATTTAGGAAAAGCTTTAGCCAATTCTTTAAGACGACTTTTTTCAAATGCTTGATTATAAACGATAACCGTTCCTTTTTTATGACTTGGAATTGCTTTAACTAAAGCTTCAACTAATAAAAGACGATCATCACCTTGATTTTTACTTAAAAACTCAATATGATTTTCGCTAAAATCAACTTCCCCTTCTTTATTTTCGATATGTAAAGAAAATTGAAAAACAGATTGTTGATAAGGGCTTTCGTCTTTAAATTGAGGTAAGGGATGATTTAATGTTTCAAAATCAAGATGAAATAAAGGATACTCTAAATCTTTAAGCATCGCTTTAATAACTTTTTTTTCAACGTAAGGTTTATTATTTTTTAAAGCAAAATATTGCATTAGTTGTTTTTGGTTTAAAAGGTTTGTATTAATGTCTAAAGCATGAGTAACACCATTTTCAAATAACTCTTCAACATATATTTTATTACCCTTTTCACCAAAGCCACGGAAATTATCAAAATAAATATATAAAGAGTCTTTTTCTGGTATTTGAAAGTCCTTTTTACAAATTACACTAAAAGGACATTCTTGATAACCTTTATTAAATAAACATTTTTTTGGATTTAAACTTATCCGTTCTAAATTAGGTTCATTAATACGTGAGATAACTAAATTAACGTGACTTTCGATTAGCAATTGCATTTCTTTTGTGATCGTTGTTAAATCAATTAAAGTAATAATATCGTTAGCGTTATAAATGTTTTCGCCTATTTCATTCACTTTGCCATCATAAACATAGTTCGTATTTAAGACGGCTAAATAGTAAGAATACTTTTTCTTTTTATTAGCGTTTTTTTCTAGCAAATACCTTTGCCACGCTAAATCGTAAACATAACGACCAACATCACTGAGATAATCAAATAATTTAGCGCGATTTGTATAATATTTATCAAAAACTTCAAAGTCATCTAATTGCTCTTTTAAACGTAAGATGCCGTGCTCATCTTCATAAAAAATACTTTCTTTTACTTTATGAATCAAAGGGCCTAAGTCTAAATATTTTCGTGAAGTCGTTGCTTTAACTTCAATAAGGCGGACATTTTCTTGATCTTCATTAAAAATATCAACAAACGTATAAAAATTAAATCCTTGTTCAAAACGATGAATAATTTTTTGTTCGTAAACTTGTTCATCTTCGCGTTTACCAAAAAAGGTAATACCTTGAAAAAGATTTTGAACTTTTTCGGCTGCAAGTTCTTCAATTTGAAAATACGTCGCCATCATCATTTGTAAAGCTTCGTCTTCTAAAAATAAATAGTCAAAATCATCTTCTTCTAAATTAGTATCATCGCTTTCTAAAAAAGATAAAGCTAATTCATAAACTTTTTGTTTTGTTTCAAGTTCTAAAAGTTCTTTTTCTTCAGCTTTTGTAATTGTTTTTAATTGTTTTTTATAATTAGCAACTAAAGGGGCAATTTGCATTTCAAAAGTCGCTGCTCTTTGACATCGTAAATATTTTAAGAAAGTTGTTTTGGAAATATTGTTCATTTAAAATCACTCACATTAATCATACAATACAAAGTTTAACACTTTTAATAAGTGTTGGCGAGAGAAAATAAAAGAAGAAGATCAAGATTATTTTTTAGCTAAAAGACGTTTTTCGCCTTCTAGTTCACGAAGCGGTTTAATATCTTGTGAAACTTCAAGTGTTCCTAAATATTCATTATTTTCATTACGAACGGCAAAGTAGCGAATTAAAACAAATTTATCACCAAGTTTAATCCAGAAATCCTCATGGTCTTTTACCCCACTTTTAAATGATTCAATAATTTCATCGACTATGTGAACTGAGGCTGGTGGATGACATAATGAAACATGGCGGCCAATAACTAAGGCAGGACGCATGAATAAACGTTCTTTACCTTGGCTAAAATATTTAACGTGTCCTTGATGATCAACAAACGTCATATCAAAAGGTAAAGTATTTAAAATCGACTCTAATTGTTCAAGATTAAGCGCACCGACTTTAAATTTAATTTCATTAGATGTTTCTTCTTCTTTTACATCTAATTCTTTTTGTGGCGCTAAAGAGTATTTCCATTTTGTTTCTGGGGCTTTTAAAAACCAACCAATTTCATCAGAGGCTTGATATACTTCAATCCACTCAAGTGTTTTTAAATTTTGCTTTAGCATCGGCACAAGAATATTTTCTTCTTTAGAAATCATATCAATAACTTTCGTTAGGGCTAAATTAATCTTTTGTCTAAGGTCTACTTCATCAAAAGTTGCTTGTCCTAAAGTTTTGACAATTACATCTAATTCTTGACGAATTTCATCATCAACACCCCACATTACTTTTGGTGGAGCGGTAATGCCGTTTTTTTCTAAATGTGGGAAAAATAAATATTCTTTTTTTGCATAATGATAATGAATGTTTTGTAAACGTTCAAAACCAATTCTTAACGACAAAATAGTATTATTTGTAAAAGTATCTAAATAAGGCTTAATTTCTTTATTAATTACTTCTTCGATATAACGATTTTCTTTAATAAATTCATATAAAGGATGGCCTGGTGTTTCTTCGTCATCTAATTTAGGTGCATGAATATCCGCAATTGAACCTTCAAAAACAGCAGCGTGGACATCACATAAACTTTGAATTTCTTCAACACTTACGCCTTCATCAATTAAATCATGTTCCATCGCAACAATTTCTTCGGTTGAAACTGTGCCGAACTTTTCTTTAAATAATTTCTTAGCTTGTTCTAAAGAAAGATGACCTTGATGAATATTTTTAATTAATGTTTTTAATTGTTCGCGTCTAAGGGATTGATTATTAATGAATTCACTCATTGTTATTGTTCCTTTCATCGTTGGACAATTATTTGTCCAATTAAATTATGAAATAAAAGGGTTGATAACGCTAATGAAGTGATTAAGAAAATGATTACGATTTTCCTAATATAATGAGTGTCTTTACTAGTAATCGCTAAGAACTAAACTAATTATTTGTGTTAAACTGTTCTTATTATCTCATTACAAAGTTAAGACAAAATAACAAGGAGTAAAAAGATGAAAAATAATATTTTATTAGCGCAAAAGCTTTTCCAAAACCCAAATAAAGATTTAAAAGTCGATAGCACTTCACTACTGTATGATTTAATTGTTAGAAAATTACCCTCGCAAATTCGTGATGTAATTAAAAACGAGGATTTACGCGTTAAAGGTTCGATTGGCCAAGGAAACATTACAACACATCCTTGGATTTCAATTTTAAATCCCGAAATAACAACGACGACCCAAGAAGGTCTTTACGTTGTTATTTTATTTAACGCTTCTTTTACCTCCTTTTATTTATCGCTTCACCAAGGCATTACTTACTTTGAAAATAAATATAAAAGAAGAAGATATGAATTTGCCAAAAAAGTTGCTAACTATTTTCGTGAAGAAATTACAAAAGACGAACATTATTCTTTTGATGAAATTAATTTAGAAGCACAAAGAGGTTCACTCGGCTATGGTTATGAACAAACAAATATCGTTTCTAAAAAATTTGATATTCAAGATTTTTCTGAAAAAGAATTAAAAAAGAGTATAAAGCAGTTTGTCGATTTATATGATGAAATAAAAGCTCATATGTTTCCTGGTAAAAATTATAATGAGCTAGTTGATTCAATTTTATTTACTGAAGAAGATGTTTACATTAGTGCTGAAGAGCAAATTAAGAAAATTGAAGAAGTTTTAAAAAATGAAACAAGAATTCCCCATGGTGCAAAACAAAAATTAATTATGATGAGTGCCGGTAAAGAAAGATCAAAAAAATATAAAAAAATATCTTCACCAATTATTACAAAAACCGACTGGATTAAAAAAGCTAAAGACGACGCTATTACAGGTAATATTGGTGAAAAATTAATTTTAGAATATGAGATTGATCGGCTAACAAAATTAGGTTTAGTTGATGAGGCTGAAAAAGTAAAAAGTGTTGCGATTATTTCTGATGCTTTTGGTTACGATATCTTATCATTTGATCAAGACGAAAAAGGAAATATTTTTGAATTATACATTGAAGTTAAAACGACCAATTCTTATAAAGACACTGATTTTTTTGTCTCGCAAAATGAAATTAATGTTTCAAAAAAACACCAGCAAAATTACGCTCTTTATCGCGTTTATGATGCTGATAACATCTTGCCAAAGTTTTATATTGCTAAAGGAGCAATCGAAGAAAATTTCTTTTTAGATCCTGTTAGCTTTCGCGCTACTTATAAATACACTTTGCAAAATTAAACGGCATTTAAATTATTTATATACACATTAACATCTACTTTTGTTATCTTAATATAAGGTATTTATTGTGAAATTTATTAAATTTATTGATGAAAGACAAAAAGAAGAATATTTTAAACACGCTAATATTATTTACTTAGTATCTTTTGTTGCTGGGTTTTTATTAACTGCAATTTTTGCCTTACTAAATTTATTTCCCGCAACTATTGCTGCTTTTGTTACTACTTTTGTTGTGGCTATCGCCATCATTTTAAACTTTAGAAGTTTTTATGGGTTAGCGAGTTTAATTTTTATTAGTGCGATTAGTGCTCTTGCCGCTACATTTACGCTAATGCTAGGTTTAGAATCAGGCTTTCAATATTTATTTTTATCAATGTCGCTTTTAATTGTTTTTGCTAAATGGGATAATGTTTGGAAAATTATTGCAATTATTTTTGAAGCTGCCATATTTTTAGCAGTTGTCATTTATGTCTTTTATCAAGGCGCGTTTATGAGTATTGATTCTTTATATCTTCTTTCATTTTTAATTTTTAATATTATTACGAATATATTAGCAGTTACACGAATTGCCTATCACTATTTAACAATCGCGCGTAAGGCAGAAAATACTTTAACTGAATTTGCTGAAACAGATTTTTTAACAAAACTACCAAATCGAGCCGCTTTTCATTCTTTTGTTAATAAGATGAAAGAAACATCTTCTAATACAGATGTTGTACAAAATTTAGTTTTATTAATGATTGACTTAGATAATTTTAAAGATGTTAATGACTTACACGGACATTCGATTGGCGATTTAGTTTTAATTGAAATGGGCAAAATATTTAAAAGATCATTAAAAGAAAACGATTTTCTTTCGCGTTATGGTGGTGAGGAATTCGTTATTGTTCATTTTGTTGATGATAAAGAAAAAGCCTTTTTATACGCTGATACATTAAGAGAAGATATTGAAAGTCGTAAATTTCGCTTTGGGGAAATCGACATTAAAATAACAATTAGTATAGGAGCGCTTTTTAAACCTGATGCATGTATTTTAAGTTGTGAAGACGTTTTAGGCGAAGCCGATAAGCTCCTTTATCAAGCAAAAAAATCTGGCCGTAATCGCGTTATTATTAAAGCCTTAGACTAATTGAGTCCTAAAGAAAACTCATTAAATATTTCTTGTGTGCAACTAATTAATTTACGCATTTCGCTTTCAAAAGAAGCGATTTTTTTTAAATCATCACGACTTTTGTTAAAAAGTTTAATTAAATCATTACGAATTAATTCAAATGTTTTCCAATATAAAGTAATTAAATAATCTAAAAGTGAGATTGTTTTAAAATCGTTTTCATTTAAAAAATATTCATGGGTAAAAAGTGAAGCAATTTGATAATGAGCATAATAATTAATAAGACCGGCTTTAATAAAAATATTTTTCATGGAAAGTTCTTCTTTTTTACCAAATAAATGATTAACCCATTGAAAGCGTTGTTTTTCCCACCAAGTAGCGTTTTTACGATTATTACGGTTTTGTGTTTGTTCGTTAATCGTATTTTTTTCTTCACTACTTGCTTCTTTAATCCCGATAATAATTTTCATATCGTTTTTACGTGTTAAGTAAAGGTTTTGGGCTTTAACATTACTTTTTAAGAAGATTTTAAAATTAGCGACTGTTTCAAGAAGTGACCGCCAAACAATAAAAGAATCATTATAATTAGCGATTGATAAAAGACGAAGACCTGAAATAAATACTTTTATAATACGAAAAGAATATTGTTTAAGAAAAGTGTCTTGATCATCTTTAATAAATTGATAATATCCATTAATGATTTCTTTTAATTTATCAATACGCATATCATCAAATGGATTAACGAATGTAAAGGCATGATCAACATCACTTTTATTTGCATGTGAATTAACAAGATTAACTATAAGTTTGGCTAAGTAATTATCATCTTTAAAATAGGTTTTTCTTCTTGCTTCCGTTTCACTTAAAAAGTTTAAATTATGCCTACCAATAACATTACGGGCAAAATCTTCATAAGATAAAGATCCGGCTTCATCGGTATGCGTTTTTTTATAAACTTTATAGCCGTGTAAAAGATGCAAACAAAAATAAGCTAATTTTTCAGGTGTATGAGGATAAAGATAACAATCTTCTTTTAAATGTTGGCGAACAAAACTATGTGGTAATTTATCTTCTTTTGCCATATTTACATTATACGTTTTAAAGGGCCGCTCTTTCAAATGTTAAATAAAGACGTAAATTTAATTTTTCTTTAATTTTAATTAAAAATTGATAAAATACTATATTGGACTAACTTATGCTAATTAAAAAACATTTTCGCCATTATTACCTTAAATACATATTAAGTTTTTTACTTGGTATTGCTATTTTAGTCGTCATTGATTGGTATCAACTAGAAATACCCCGTTTGTTAAAAGTTATTATAGATGGCGTAGAAAATTTATCACTTACTTCTTTTAAAGATATTTGGCCAACTGTTTTAAAAATAATTATTATCGCCGTTGCGGTAACAGTTGGTCGCTTTTTATGGCGGATTCTTTTAATTGGTACTTCACGAAAAATTGAAACGGATATTCGTCAAGAAATGTTTAAGCACGCTAGTAAACTCGATCAAAGTTTTTATACAAAAGAAAAAGTCGGTGGTTTAATGACTTACTTTATTAATGACTTAAGTAGTGTCCGTGAATTATATGGTTTTGGTTTATTAATGATTGTCGATGGTTTAGTTTTAGGTATTTTTGTTTTAATTCGTATGTTTCAACTTGACTATAAGATGACTTTATATGCTTTAATTCCAATTATTTTAATGGCTGTTGTTGTCTTTTTGTTAAACCAAAAAATGGAAAAGAAATTTAAATTAAGGCAAGACGCTTTTGAAGAAATGTCGCATTTTGCTCAAGAATCTTTTAGCGGGATTGCCGTAATTAAAGCTTATGTTCGTGAAGCAAGTGAAGCCTTTGGTTTTAAGAAAAAGTCGTTTGATGTTTACCAAAAGTCGATGGATTACATGCATTATTTCGTTATTGTTAATATTATTATTGAGTCAATAATTAATGTTATTGTTATTGCAATTATTGCTTTTGGTTCCCTCCTTATCGCAAGAGGTGAAATGTCTAGTGGCGAACTAACAGAATACGTTTCATATTTCTTTACTTTGCTTTGGCCCGTCTTTGCAATTAGTTGGTTTTTATCAATTAATGGACAAGCACAAGCTAGTGCGACGCGAATTTATGAATTTTTAGAAACAAAGCCGATTATTTTTGATCAAGAAGATGTCTTAAAAGATATAAGTTTAAACGGAGAAATAACTTTTAAAAACTTATCTTTTAAATATGAAGGTAGTGATAAATTAGTACTTAAAAAGCTTAACTTTAAAATAAATGCTGGGGAAATGGTTGGAATTATTGGCCGGACAGGTAGTGGTAAATCAACAATTGTTGAACTACTTCTACATCTTCATAATGTTAAGAAAGGGATGCTTTATTTTGATAAAATTGATCAAAACAAGATTGCTTTAAAAACATTACGAAATCATCTTGGTTATGTCCCCCAAGACAACTTTCTTTTTAGTGAAACAATTAAAGAAAATATTAACTTTGCTTTTGATGAAGTTGATGAAGAAAAAACAATTAATGTTGCTAAGCTAGCAGATGTGCATGGTGATATAAATGAATTTAAAGAAGGCTATGAAACGATTTTAGGAGAACGCGGCACGACTATTTCTGGTGGACAAAAACAACGACTTTCAATTGCACGCGCGCTTATTAAAGATCCAGTCATTTTAATTTTAGATGACGCTGTCAGTGCCGTTGATATGCATACCGAAGAAGCTATTATTAAAAATTTAAGAAAACTTAGAAAAGGACAAACAACAATTTTTATTGCCCATCGTATTTCAACAGTTAAAAATCTCGATAAAATTATTGTGATTGACGAAGGTGAAATAAAAGCAATTGGCACACATAAAGAATTATTAAAAACTTCAGGTTTATATAAACATTTAGCAAATTTACAAAAACTTGAAGATATGATTGGTGAGGAAATAAGTTATGCCTAAAAACAAAAAAGCTTATGATTATCACCTTCTTCTTCGCTTATTAAAATATTTTAAACCACATCTAGGTAAGTTTATTCTTGCGTTTGTTTTAATGTTATTTACGACTTTAACGACTTTACTTTTACCATTAGCAAATGGTTTAGCCATTGATATTATGACCGATGCATCTTTAGGATATGATTATAAAGTTCGTGTTATTGTAATTGGTTCTGCTCTTCTTTTAGCGATTATTGGTTTAGCAATTACTATTTCATATTTTCAAAGCATGATGTTACAAAAAATCGGTCAACAAATTACTGATGAAATTCGTAAACAAGTATTTGAACATATTGAAAAACTTTCAATTGGCCAAATTAATTTAACACCAATCGGTAAATTAGTCACAAGAGCAACTAATGATCCAGGTAATATTAGTGAAATGTTTACGACGACAATCGTTAATTTAATTCGTAATTTTATTATGATGATTTCGATTGTCATCATCATGTTTGTTTTAGATTATAAGATGGCTCTTATTACAATGGTCCTTATTCCTTTAATTGTCTTAAGTTCGTATTTATTTCGCACAGCTTCACGTAAGGCATATCGAGATGTAAGAAATAATGTTAGTGATGTTAATGCTTTTTTAAACGAAAACTTAAGCGGGATGAAAATTACACAAGTTTTTAATCAAGAAGATAAAAAAATAAAACAATTTACAAATATTAATGAATTACTTAAGAAAAGCTATTTTAAAGAAATAAGAGCATTTGCGATTTATCGTCCACTTGTTTATTTTCTTTCTATGGTCGCGACTGTTTTAACGATTGTTTTTGGTGTTGATGCAATCTTTAATGGCGTTTTATCAATTGGTTTATTCGTTTCTTTTTATGTTTATGTTGGTCTTTTCTTTGAGCCTATTCAACAAATTGCTGAACAATTTAATTCGTTACAAAATGGTTTTGCAAGTGCTGAAAAAATCTTTACTCTTTTAGATACAATTCCAAGTGTTCTTGATGAAGAAGACGCCCTTACTTTAGAAAATATAAAAGGTGAAATTGAATTTAAAAATGTTTGGTTTTTTTACCTTGAAAATGAATGGGTCTTAAAAGACGTTTCCTTTAAAATTAAACCTAATGAAACGATTGCTTTTGTCGGCGCGACAGGAAGTGGTAAAACAACGATTTTACAATTACTCGTAAGAAACTATGATATTCAAAAAGGTGAGATCCTTATTGATGGGGTTAATATTAAAAAGATTAAACGTTCTTGTCTAAGAAGTTTTATTGGACAAATGCTTCAAGACGTCTTCTTATTTAGTGGAACAATTAAAGAAAACATTACTTTAAAAAACGAGGAAATTAATGACGAGGAAATTGAAAAAGCCGTTAATTACGTTGGTTTAGACCACTTTTTAAAGAGATTTCCTGAAAAACTTGAAAGTGTCGTTCAAGAAAGAGGCGCAAATTTTTCTAGTGGCGAACGGCAACTTATTTCCTTTGCTCGCGCGGTTGTATATAAACCAACAATTATGACTTTAGATGAAGCCACTGCTAATATCGACTCTGAAAGTGAAGCAATTATTCAAGACTCACTCCATAAGATGATGAACATTTCCACGATGCTTATTGTCGCTCATCGTCTATCTACCATTAAACATTGTGACCGTATTTATTTAATGCAAAAAGGCGAGATCAAAGAAGAGGGAAACCATCAAGAATTATTAAAACAAAAAGGTCTTTATTATCATTTATATAAATTACAATACGACCAAAAAGATAATTAAAAACTTGTATTAATTAATGTAAACTTTTTTCGTGTTTTTTTTATTCTTCAACTAAATATAAATCAGTTCTAAAAGTATAATTAGGACCAGCTTCGTAAATATGAAAACGAAGTGAAAGAGTTTCTAGTGTTTCAACATCACTATTACTATATTCATTAACAATTAAAAGAATAATTACTTTATGCAAACGATAAGTTGCATCAAAACGATATGAATCAGGTTGATTATTATTCGTACCAATATATTTCATATCAAATGATATATCTTGACTAGATGTTTTTAATGAAAAATCGATTTGAAAGTAAGTATCACCAGGATAATCTCTAACAACATTGTTTGTTGCGTCTTTATAAGTTTCTTTACTAATTTCTGTATATTTAGCTTCAGCCTTTTCAACTAAACCAACGAGACTTATTTCTTCGCTAAGTTCTTCGCTTTGAAAAGTTCCTTCTATAAGTGGAATATGATACCTACTAGCTAATGTCGGCCAACAACTTGTCATTAAAAAGGTTGTTAGTATTAATAAAAATGTTTTTAAGGTTAGTTTTTTCATACCATTTATCTTCTCATAAATTTGTCTTATTTTCAAATTTTCTTCAATAATTTTATCACTTTGTTCAATGACAAACTTAATGCAACAACTATAAATATTTTATAACTAAATTGGCTCCTACCGCTATGAAAGGAGGAAAACTATGCTGAAGAAGCATTTTACTTTAAATGATCGCATAAATTTAAGAAGCAGCAATGCAAAATGTATCATATATAACATTTCTGATTCATCCATACACTCTGGATCTAAATCACATAACTTGCTTGATTGGTAAAGTTTAATTAATTACAACACTATTAATTATCGTCCCTATAACTAAAACGGCTATAGGCATGAGTTTATTCTTTTTCATATTATCCTCTTTCTTACGGTTTAAGTGCAGTAATTGGAACTACAATTACGCCATCTTCTCTTTTATAATAAGCCTTAGTTAAACCACATATTACTACTAATGCACTTGGCTTGCTTGTGTTTTCATTATTAACAAAGTAGTTGTTAATTTTTAAAAGATTTTCTGCAGCATCATCAATTTGACTTGCTCCTAATTTAACTTCAATAGCAATCCATCTACCATCATTTAGTTCAACAACAGCATCTAACTCATGATTCGTATCATGATGTTTATAGTGATATACCTTTCCCCCAATGCTTTCTGCATATATTTTTAAATCTCTAATTACTAGTCCTTCAAATAAAAACCCAAAATATTCTAAATCATTTAATAACATTTCCTTTGAAAGACCTAAAGCCGCAACAGCTAGTGATGGATCAACAAAATGTCTTCTAGGAACTCTCGCAACTCTAGTACTAGACCTATAGTTCGGATTAAAAGCATTCTGGTTTTCTATTATAAACAATCTTTCTAAAATGTCGATATATTGAACGAGAGCATTTCTTGATAAACTTTCTTCTTCATATTTATTAATGTCATTAAGCAAAACTTTATGACCAGCAAGTGTGCTTTCATTTCTAGCTAATGACATTAAAAGCGCTTCAAATTTGCCTTTATCTGTATCAATACCATCTATCTTATGAATATCCTCTTCTAATAAAGCATCTAAATAGTGTTTAGATATTTCACCATAATACTTTGAATCTACTTTGAAATTGGAAGGCCATCCTCCCTTAACAACTAATTCAATCAGCCCCTCTAAAGAAGCTTGCTTTATTAAACTATTTTCAATTTTATTGTCAATTATGAATGTCTTTTTTTGTCACTATTGAATTACATATTTTGTAAAAACGCATTAAAAGTATTCTAAAAAATCACTATTTTATCATAAGATGAAGTAATTTGTCATTCAATTATCATCAAAAACAAAAAAGGCTTTAGTGACATCTTAAAAGCTCTACCTATTGACCAAATTAAAAAGACTACTAGTTACAAAGTTCTTACCTTAATTAACGAACTTTTTGCTTATGAATCAGATTATAAAACGAATAATATTCATCCCTCGAAAATTATTAAAAAACGTCACGAGGATCAACTGCCAATTATCGAAAAATTAAAAGTATTTATTTTTGATACGCCCCTTGCCCCTAATTTCGCTTTTGAAGGGGCGTCCTTTATGTTCGTAAAATTTGGGATGACCTTTTAACTTGCCTTGATTACCCTTATCTCGAACTTTCTAACAACCTTGCTGAACGGGCGATTAAACCGTTTGGCATTAATCACAAAGTGTTTATGACAGCTGGATCTTATGCAGGTGCAAGATATACAACTATCATTTTCTCAATTATTAGAACTGCACTAATTAACCATCTCGATATTCAAAAATATCTTATTTACCTATTAAATAATCTCGATAAAATTCCGTTAGAAGAACTTTTGCCGTACGCTCCTAATTTGCCAATTGAACTAAAAGTCTGACAAATTCCGCCACTGTCGGATTTCGCCCTGCTACCTAAAAAGCCCAAAAATGGGCCTTTTTTAACGATTATACGTATAGTGTTATTTTTTTGCCTATACAGTTGTGGAAGCTAATTCAGATATTTTTGGTGCCTGCGGTCGGACTTGAACCGACACAAGATTACCTCTTGGTGGATTTTGAGTCCACTGCGTCTACCAGTTTCACCACGCAGGCGTGCTTATATTATAAAAGAAAAAAACAAAAAGTATCAATGAATATTTATAAGACGTAGTTTGCTATCTTAAAATTTATTAATTATAATCCCGACTTTGACAGTTGTTTAGTGGATTTTTGTCAAAAAGAATAGAAACCATCGAATAAAATTCCATTTTTAAAAATGGGATTGCGTGTAGTAATTAAATTCGTTTAATATCTTTTTGATAAATTT
>Ga0265293_10002556_pt1 | contig 35994 bp, 34 predicted proteins | sample Munlanlewell138R_FD_192505 | JGI IMG/M metagenome (GOLD analysis project Ga0265293, IMG submission 192505) | Leachate microbial communities from a municipal landfill in Southern Ontario, Canada - Leachate well 138R | ecosystem: Engineered > Solid waste > Landfill > Unclassified | place: Canada... | reverse complement strand
GTATAGTTATATCAGTCTATTTACTTGCTTAGTTTTCAATGATCTCAAACAATTTCAAAAGCTTCAACTCGAAGTCTCTCTACTCCTCTTTTACAAGGTCCCTTTGTTTGTGGAGGGGAATTATAGGCAAATCAAACTTAGTTGTCAATAGTTTTTTAAATGAATTTTAAAACTTTTTTTCAAGTGTTAAGTTTACTGCATTTTTTAATAAATTTCACCAATGCTCTTCTCTCTTAATATATGGCATGTTGCTATTTATTAACTCTTTATGTATAAAATTCTTAAACATACAAATATGTAAATTATTTTGTATTACATATATAAAGGAAAAATATGGGACTTTACAATCGTGATTATGCTAGGGGGAGCGCATCTGCATACAGCACTCAAGCTAGAAGTGATACGCAAATTGTATCTTTTGTAAAAGAGACTTACAAGCTGTTTGCTGCTTCAATGATGGCGGGTGCTGCTGGTGCATACGTTGGCGTACCTATGGCTGGGACTATAGCCGCTAATTTTTTCCCTCTGTTTATTTTGGAAATTGGACTCTTAATTGGGTTGCATTTTGTAAAACATAAGCCGGGTATCAACCTAGCAGTAATGTTTGGCTTTGTGTTTATGACAGGTTTAATGTTGGCACCTCTGCTTTCACATACCCTTGGGATGAACAATGGTGGAACAATTGTCGGGAATGCTTTTGCAATGACATCTCTTGTTTTTGGCACTATGAGCTTTTATGCTATTAAAACAACTAAGGATTTTTCAGGATATGCAAAACCGTTAATGATAGCGCTTGTTGTTATTGTTGCATTTTCTATTATAAATATCTTTTTGGGAAATCCACTAATGGCGATAGCTATCTCTGGAGCAGTTGTTTTACTGTTTAGCATATTAGTTGTTTATGACACTCAAAATATTATTAAAGGTGCGTATGAAACGCCTATCGACGGCGCTATTGCTCTTTATCTAGACTTTTTAAACATATTTACTTCTCTTCTACACCTACTTGGTATATTTGGAAGTGATGACTAATCAATTATCGCCCGAGCTTTATCGGGTGATAGATGCTAACCTAAACCGCCTCAAAGAAGGAATTAGAGTTGTTGAAGATATTGTAAGATATAGAGACAACAATAAAGAACTCTCCTGCAAATTAAAACACTTAAGACACAAAGCAAAAATTCAAGAGACGTTAGAGCTGCTTAAAGAGCGTGATAGTATAAATGATGTGCTTCGTGATACAATTAAGAGTGAGTTAAATCGTTGTGATATCTCCTCAATTATTATTGCCAACTTTAAAAGAGCACAAGAGTCTGCAAGAGTGCTTGAAGAGCTATACAAGCTTTATAGTGCTCAATATAGTGAGAACTTTAAACAGATAAGGTATGAACTTTATGCATTGGAAAAAGCTATTTTAATTGATGCTAGCCAATAGTAAGAGTTTATATTTTGTAGGGGATTTTAAATAAGTTTATACAAAAGAAGTTTAGTATGATTTGGCCTTAAGGCCAAATCTTTAGTGTTCTACTTTATGTTCTGGTAAGCCCATATCAAACTCTAAATATGCTCTTGATATATTTAAAGAGTTTAGTATATCATACATTTTTTTATCTTTAAACTCTTCTAGAGGTACCGCTTCAACGATTCCCGTACTATCAACACCATCATCCATTGCAGCTTGAACTCTATCTCTTGTTAAAGTAAAGTATTGCATAGCTTCATCAGCAGCTGTCTTATCTATAATGAACCCGTGACCTGGAATCATAGTAGTCCAATCTTTTGTATTCATTTTTTCAATAGCAGCTATTTCACCTAATACTGAACCATCTCTATTTGATGTAACTCTACCGTTCATAACTAAATCCCCAGCAAAAATTACTTTCTCTTTTGGCATATATAAGAAGTAATCTGACACGGAGTGTCCATTCCCAACTGGTACGTATTCAAAATCTACTCCGCCAATATTAAACTTGATAGACTCATCGTGCCATTCATCAACTTTAATGATTTTTGTACCCCTAATAGCATTCTCAGATAACACTCTAAACATTCTAGTAATGTCACCTGTATGGTAGTTTTGATTAATAGACTCAGGACCAACAATGTTTGAACCATGCACTTCTTTGTAGTAGTTGTTGCCTAGCCAGTGATCATCATGCTCATGGCTTAAAAGAATAGTTTTTACGGGAAGATCTGCAATCTTGCTCATTGCTGCATATGCTTGTTTTGCATATACATAAGATGCCCCTGTGTCCCATAATACCCAAGTATCTTTAGTCTTGATATAACAGTTATTTGACATGTTGCCACCATTTTCTTTTGTTGGCATTTCAAGTGCTCCAAATAAACACCAAACATTTTCACTAACTTGTTTTGGCTCTAGTTTATAATCAAAATCAGGAGTTTTTGTACTTGTGGCCTGAACAACGTTTTTTGCAGTGCTTTCAGATGCTGCTTCTGATTTAGAAGAGTCTGAAGAACATGCACTCATCAATAGTGATAGCGCAATTGCTGATACCGATAGTGGATTTGTCATTTTTTTTAACATAAATTTCCCTTTTTAAGTTTAATTCTCACAAGAGTAGAGTTGGTGTGTAAAACAACACATCAAATCTACTCTTTGTCTAAATAATCCCTCCAAGTTGGAGGGAAATGGTGAAAATTATTTGATTGCGTCTTTATCGCTTTCAGTTTTACCTTTGTTATCAATAGTTTCGATAACAATTTCATCGCCTTTTTTTGCACCCTTAAAGTTAAACATAAAATAAGGGTTTTTAGATAAAAATGGACCCGTTGATGCTTCCCAAACAATTTTGCCATTTACTTTTGCAGTAACATGAGTAAGAAAATCAACTTCTGTTTTTTTCAATACTGACTCTTCTTTACCTATCATCGGGTTGTCAAGTAAGATTTTAACTTCAACAATGCCTTTTTTTTCTTTTGCTTTTATTTTCATAATATAATCCTTTTTATTTATTTTTATTTATACACATAGTTTGTTTAGGCTGAAATCAACCTCCACAACCACCGATAGAAACTTCGACTTTTTGTACTGCCGAATATAATTTGCCATCTCTGCCCTTTGCAACAACAGTTACGTTAGCAGTTTTTCTCATCTTTATTTTAGTCATAAGATCAGCAACACCATTTTCCGGTAGTTCAAATACTACAACAGCACTTCTTGGGTTTGCATCTTGAAATAAAGCAACAGTAGCTAAATCTAAATTAGATTTAATACCGATTGGCACTGCGCCACCATTTTCTGCTAGTTTAGGAGCTTTAATCTCAATTTGTCCATCTATCATAGCTGCTGAACCAAATAATGCCTCTATAGCTTCTTTAGAGCTAGGAGCTTCCCAAGCTTTAGGAGCTGTCGTTCTAAAATCCGTAGCACTTAAGCTAGCCGGTAAAACTGATGCCACAGCTGCTGCTGTTGCGCTTAAACTTAAAAATTTTCTTCTTTGCATTTTTTTTCCTTTATATAGTGTAGTAGATCCAGTAAATCTTACTTGCTGGATTCTACCATAAATTTAACAATATCTTTGACTTGTTCGTCACTTAAATCCATAGCGCCGCCCTTTGGAGGCATGCCACCAATACCGTTTATAGCGTTGTGATTAACTCTATCTAACCCTTGTTCCATCACTGTAGCCCAAGCATTTTTATTTCCAAGAGCGGGTGCTCCCATGTTGTCAGTTTTATGACAAACAGAACAAGACTTCTCGTACATCTTTTCAGCTTCTGAAACAGGTTTTGCATTTGGATCTACTTTTGGAAGGTCTCTTACAGTAGAGTACGCAGGTACAACAGCTGTAATCTCATTTCCAATTTTCGAAACAGTCTCTTTACCACAATTAGTCATACAACGTGTTCCAACTGCACCGAAATTTTTAGGTTCAGCAAAAAATGCTCTTACATTTTCAACACCGTTTGCTCCGTCTATATCAGGGTAAAAACCATTACGGTTTGGCATTACAATCTTTTTGAAGTTATCTTGATTTAACTCTTCAATATCTTCGCCTTCCATTTTTACACCATTTTCAGCGAGTAAATATGCAGTCATAGCATACATTTCATTCGGTGTATAACTTTTTGGGTTCGCATACGGCATAGCGTCACGGATATACCAAATAAGAGTGCTTGCTTGTGGCCAGTATGAACCAATTGTTCTATTTGGAGCATCTTTGCCTGGGCAAGTTCTTTGATTTTTAAGTGAAGCAATAGATCCGCCCGTCAACGTTGGATAGCCTTTACCGCCTGCACCAAACTCACCGTGACAAACTGCACAATCCTTATCGTATAGCTCTTCCCCCTCTCCTACTGTACCGGAACCTATAGGCAATCCTGTGCCATCAGGCATAATATCAGTGTCCCAAGCTTTTAGCTCATTTGGAGTTGGAGCTCTACCAAAATTAACACCTGTTGTCGGCTGCTCGTTTATATGGTATGCAGTATATTTGCCATTTTCTCTTTTATACGTAACACCTCCATCTATAGCATCTTTGACTGGATTATAAGCACTTGTAGCAGTTCCATCTTTTGTCAAAGATTTTTCAGCAGTTTTATTTACGCCTGTATTTGAAGCAAAACAGCCTGTAAAAAACAGTGCGCTACTTGCAACTGCCGAAATGCCTAAAATAATTAATTTACTATTTAATTTCATCATAATCTACTCCCCCCTACTTTGGACAGTTATCTGTTCTAACTTGAACATTGTGAACTGAACCATCTTGTCTAACTTCCCAAGTACAAATTGAGTTTCTATGATAAACGCCCTCTACCCCTATAATCTCTTTTTCTTGCGAAACTGAAGGTTGAACAAAGCCAGCATCATCCATAGCACGAGATTGAATTAACAAAGGCTTGCCTTCATATTTGTACATATATGAGAATCTTGTCCATGATTTAGGAAGAACCAAACCTTTGAGTTTTGCCTCAACATAATTATCGCCGCCATCAAATGATATATCTACAGCCGCAATAGTTCCGTGACCGCTCCAAGCAATACCCTCAACCTCTACAATATCACCTTTTTTAAGGTCAGACCATGGTTTCTCAGGACAAGGAGTTGTAATAATTGAGTTAACCTCTAATGGATAGAAGTGCTGAATTGCTTTACCGCTAGCGGTAAGCACTGTATATTTAGAAGTCTCTTCTTTGCAGTACCATGGCTCTGCACCGAACTCTAAGCGTTTTAGCCATTTTACACATAAGTTTGCTTCCCAACCCGGCAACATTAGACGAACAGGATATCCTTGTTCAGGTCTAAGCGCTTCGCCGTTTTGTGCCCAAACAATCATTGCATCATCTAGAACTTTCTCAACTGGAATTGTTCTGCTCATCTCTGAACCATCCGAACCCTCTGCTAGCATCCACTTTGCAGTAGGCTTTAGACCGATTTCATCAAGAATAGTTTTTAAGCGAACGCCCGTCCACTCAGCATTACTCATCATACCTTTTACAAACTGTAAGGAGTTGAATTGAGGACCTTTCCACTCAGCCGCACCGTTAGCAGGGCACTCTAAAAAAAGGAGTCTGCTCTCAGCAGGATATCTTTTTAACTGCTCAAGAGTTAAAACGATAGGCTTCTCAACAAGACCATGAATCATAAGTCTAAACTTATTTGGATCTACATGAGCAACGCCGTTATGCGTTCTTGTAAAATGCAAACCGTTTGGCGTAATAATGCCCTCTAGTTCATGTATAGGCGTCATTGAGACCGCAGCATGCATGTCTCCCGCAGACGAAAGAAGCGCCGATGTTCTTCTTACAACATTATGCTCATAAGCAGACGGGATACCGTATGGATGTTTATTAAGCTCATCACCTAAACTTGTTCCCCACTCAACATGATGAATAATATTTTCATCATCAGCCAATAATTTAGCCGGTGTTAAGATGCTTGTAGCTGCAATTGCGCTTACAGAATAAGCAGCAGTTCTTTTGAAGAAATCTCTTCTACTTGATTGCTCTACGCTGTTTGTAGTAGTTTCTAAGTTATTTTCAGAAATTTTACTCATTTTTCATCTACCTCCTTCTCTTTAATCTTGTAGATTTTATAGTATACACAGTACATTTTTTATGCATAGTACAAAATGCAAGACGGAGATTATATATGAAATTAAATTGAATTGTCAAGGAATAATATCAATAATGTAATAATTTTCTCACATTTTAATATTTATACTCAATCTTTATACTCAAAAACTATGCTAGAATTTTACAGATATAAAATATAACTATAAAATATGCAAAAAAGGTATCGTGTCATGGCAAATAAAAATGTCGGAAGAGTTTTAGAGCTTTTCATCTCTACTAAAGAGAGTTCAAAAAGAGTTAACAAACCAATTCTCAAAGTAGATGAGTTTGGAGTTCTTGAAGATAAGTTTTACAACAAGCAGATTAATCGTTCAGTTTTAATTACGTCAATTCATAGCTACGAGTTGATTAAAAGTTATGAAATAGATATGCCGCTTGGATCTTTGGGTGAAAATATCTTTATCGATTACAACCCTTACAATTTACCTATTGGCACACAACTAAAAATCGGCAACACGCTCTTAGAAATAAGTCAAAACTGCACAATTTGCACACATCTCTCAGCAATAGATACAAGAATACCTAAACTTATAAAAAATTACAGAGGAATTTTTGCAAAGGTAATTAAAGGCGGAGAGATATTAAAAGAAGATTTTGTTTACATATTAGAAGAGTAGATAAAAGCTACCTCAAACTCCAAATAACTTAGAGGGTACTCACGCAGAAGTTTTTTACTCTCTTTGTAGTTCAATATTTTCCTTGACCCGCTAACACCGCTTCTTTTTATATACTTAAACATCTCTCTTGTAGATGCAAACTCAAGCTTATATTTTACAACCTCAAATTCTGCATCAAAATACTTTTTTTGAAGCACATCCACTTCTTCTGCACTTTTTAGTATAGAGCTAATAGATGCTGTTTCATTTATAGTTTTAAAAGTATTTGATGTAAATATAGCCAGAGCAACGGGGGCGTTTAAGTTCTTAATCCTGCCAAAGACTCTCTCTAAATCATCAGCCCACTGCAAAGCTGATGCTGAAAAAATAAAATCATATATATATGTAAGCTTATTTTCAAAAAGTCCATCCTCATTAAAGTCTGCGTTGATAAGCTCTATCTTTGATGATTTTGGATGCAGCTCTAACATACCCTCTGCAAAATCGACTCCGCTAAAGTGTTCATACTCCCACTCAATTGCCCTGCAGAGGTTTCCGCTTCCGCATCCTAAATCTAAAATATTTTTTGGTTTTTGCTTTACATGGCTTAAAAGTTTTTCAATAACCTTGTTTTGTATCACATTGTAACTATTGTAGCAGGATGCATATTTTGAAAATTCGGAGCTTACTTTCATCTTTTCTTGGCAATCAAGATATTTGTATAAAGAGATAAATTTGTTATAAACAGCACAGTTAAAGCTCTGAAAATCCCATTTTTAAAGCTCATTAATATCCCTAATTTTTTTTGAAATTATAGCTTGTTTTGCAACAATTTGTTTTTTTGGGTATAATTCGCAACTTTTAAAACTCAGGATACATATAATGACAGCCAATTTTCTCTTTGTTGTTCAAATAATTTTAGTTGTAATGCTTGTAATAGCAGTACTATTACAAAAAAGCTCAAGCATAGGTCTTGGAGCATACAGCGGTTCAAATGATTCTGTTTTTGGGGCAAAAGGTCCGGCAAGCTTTTTAGCAAAAACAACCTTTACGATAGGTTTTTTATTTGTTGTAAATACAATTGCCCTCGGCTACATGTACTCATCGGCTTCGACTAAATCTGTTATGGATAACCTAGTCGAATCAACTGATGTCAGGGCACCTTCTGCTGCTACTATACCACCCGCACAGAGTGAAACAACACCTTCAAAATAGTTGCAATTTTTGCAACTACCCTCTTTTAAAATCTTTTTTTTAGCCTTTTCTCGCTACAATGGCGCCACTATTTTTCATACATAAGGAAACTAAATGCTAAATGAAATATTCAACACATGCGAGTCAGAGATGCGAGCAAGCGTAAATCACATGCTAAAAGATTTCAAGACACTAAGAACAGGCAAAGTAACCACATCTGTTTTGGATAATATCAGAATTGACTACTATGGAACCATGACTGCACTTGATCAAGTCGGCTCTATTTTGGTAGCGGATGCAACTACAATCATTATAAATGCATGGGAAAAAAATCTTCTTTCTGCAATCGAGAGTGCTATATCAAAAGCAAATATCGGAGCAACTCCAAACAATGACGGTGTACAAATAAAACTCTTTTTTCCTGCCATGACGGTTGAGCAGAGACAAGAGTCTGCAAAGCAGATGAAGGGCATGGGAGAGAATGCAAAAGTTGTTATTAGAAATGACAGAAAACATGCAAACGACAAAATTAAAAAGCTTGAGAAAGACAAAGAAATAACTATTGATGAGTCGAAATCCGCTCAAGATACTATACAAAAAACTACAGATAAATATATCTCAGAAATTGATAGTATTCTTAAAACAAAAGAAGCAGAAATACTAAAGGTATAGTTTAGATGGATATTAAAAAAATATATATGGATTCAGATGCTCTTTTAGAGGGGCATTTTAAACTAAGTAGTGGTAATCATTCACAATTTTATCTACAATCAGCAAAAGTTTTAGAAAATCCAAAAACTGCAAAATTTCTAGCAGATGCTCTAGCACGAGAGATTAAAAAAAGCGGCTTACAAGTAGATGCTGTCTGCGCTCCCGCTCTTGGCGGTTTAATTGCCGGGTTTGCACTGGCAACTGCACTTGATGTTCGCTCTATCTTTGCCGAGAGGGTAGATGGAAAAATGAGCATTCGCCGCGGCTTTGAGATAAAAAAGGGCGAGAGAGTTTTAATGTGTGAGGATGTCATCACAACCGGTGGTTCCGCTATGGAAGCCGCAGAAGCCATAAAGAGCCTCGGCGGGGAGATAGTAGGCGTTGCGGCATTAGCAAATCGCGGTTTTTGTAAACGCGAAAATAGTAACGTTACCACAAAATCAAACTGCAAGCTGCCGCAAGATATTCCATTTTTTGCACTTGCTGATTTTACATTTGAGATGTATACACCTGATGCATGTCCGCTTTGTAAAGAAGGAAGTGAAGCTATAAAGCCAGGCTCAAGAGAAAACTAAGATTTCTAAAAGGCTTTTTAAAGGTAGTTCTGTGAGACTCATTGCCATTTTTTTCGCACTTTTGCTCTTGATGCAAGGTGCACACGCTTCTAGTGACCTACCAAATGATGCTATGCTAAAGAAGATGATTGGCAGAATGCTTATCGTCGGTTTTGAGGGCGAATCTCTAACTAAAAAGAGCGTGATTGTCAAATATTTGCAAGAGTATACACTCGGTGGTGTTATCCTTTTTGACCGCCACTTTGACGACAGAGCTAAAACAAAAAATATACGCTCGCCAAAACAGTTAAAAACTCTTACCTCATCACTCAAATCATTCGCCTATAAACCGCTTCTTATTTCAGTTGACCAAGAAGGGGGAAAAGTTGCAAGACTCAAGCCTGCTTATGGATTTGAGGCCACACCCTCTGCCAAAGTAGTCTCAGAGATGGATGCCTACATGGCAAAACATGTCTATGACAACCTCGCAAAAACACTCAAAGATGCAGGCATCAACTGCAACTTCGCGCCGGTAGTTGATTTAACGATAAATCCTAAAAATAGGGTTATAGCAGGGCTAAAACGCTCCTACTCAAGCGAACCTAAAGAGGTTATAAAATATGCAAAAATTTTTATGAATTCACTAAGGGATAAAAACATTATCAGTGTCATAAAACATTTTCCCGGGCATGGCTCCTCGCTTGAAGATTCACACAATGGATTTGTAGATATCAGCGAAACATGGAGCGAGTCTGAACTAGAGCCATACATAGAGCTTATACATTCAGGGGATGCCAACATGATAATGACAGCGCATGTCTTTAATGAGAATCTTGATGAGCTCTACCCGGCAACGCTCTCATACAAAGTAAATACAGAATTACTGCGAGATAAGTTAGGTTACAACGGGGTAATAGTGAGTGATGATTTGCAGATGGGAGCAATTGCAAAACATTATACTCTTGAGCAAATTGTAACTTTAAGTATAAACTCAGGGGTGGACATGCTGCTCTTTGGTAACCAACTCTCATATCAAGATACTGATGTGCTCATTAGCACAATTTTGGCTCAGATAAAAAACGGTTCTATCCCTTTAGAGAGGATTTTGGAGTCAAACAAAAGAGTAGAGCGTTTGTTCGCTAATATAAAAACAGAATAATGCAGAGTGCTTTTTCAACCCTTGATTGGCTGGTATTTATCTCCTATTTTCTTCTGCTTGGCATAACGTCCATTATCTTAAGCCGAACCAAAATCAACTCTTCACGAGACTACTTTTTATCTCCAAACACAATGCCTATGTTTGCCGTAGCAATGTCTGTTTTGGCGACTTCACAATCAGCCGCTACTTTTTTGGGTGCTCCCGAATACTCCTTTGTGCATGATTTTACATTTATAGGGTTTTATCTCTCTGCGCTTTTGGCAGTTATTTTTGTAGCTTATGTTTTAGTTCCTAAATATTACGAAATAAAAGCAGTTACAGTATATGAACTCCTAGAAGCCAGATATGGGCAAAGCGCGAAAAAGCAGGCGGGAGTTATGTTTATCATCGGGCGAGTGCTTGCAAGCGGAGCGAGACTCTACATAGGGGCACTCGCTATCTCCATGATTCTCTTTAGCGATATACTCTTTTTTCATGTTGCTCTCTCCATCTTAATTTTAATGCTAGGAGCACTTGCATACACCTACTTTGGCGGTGTTCGTTCTGTTATCTTAAGCGATGTTATTCAAGCCGTGACATACATCGGAGCCGGCATCGCTGTTCTTGTCTATCTCTATATCTCGCTGGAAAATATAGAGATATTCAAAACACTTAGCCAACACAACAAACTCAACTTTTTAGACACCTCTCTTGATGGTAACTTTAGCATTATCGGACTACTTGGCGGCTGGCTACTTCTAAACATTGCCGCTTTTGGGCTTGATCAGGATATGACGCAAAGAGTATTGGCATGCAAAGATAAAAAGGAGGCGGCGAAATCGCTTATCATCTCCATTTTGCTCACTATGCCTGTTGTGCTTCTCTTTCTGGCAATCGGAGCACTTCTGTACCTATTTTACATGCAAAGCAACGTAACACAGAGTTTTGAGGGCGAAAAAATTACGATTTTTATGTACTACATACTAAACGAGATGCCTGAGGGGCTAAAAGGATTTGTTACCGTCGGGGCGATTGCCGCCGCACTCTCTAGCGCGAACTCCGTCCTTAGCGCCATGGCATCAGTTGCAATTGAGGACCTCTATCGTCCATGGAGATTAAAACGAGCCGAGGTAGAGGAGTACCATTTTGTAAAAGCTTCACGATTTGCGGTACTGTTTTTTGCAGTTGTTCTATCCCTTATGGCAATGCTGAGCTACTTCTGGCAACGCTACAGCGACCTCTCACTTATCAGCTTTGCGCTTGGCGTTATGGCATTTGCATATACAGGGCTTTTGGGTGTATACTTCTCGGCACTATTTACATCACGCGGAAATAAAGATAGTGTTTTATGGGGACTTGTCGGCGGATTTGTAACAGTTTTAGCGCTTCAACCATACAGTTTTGGAGTAGAACTTGGATTTTCATGGCAGATGGTTATTGGCACCGCGGCAGCGTTTGCAATCGTTCAGCTAGGAGGAGTAAAAAGTGAGTGAATTTTATATAGGCGTAATGTCCGGAACGAGCCTTGATGGCATTGATATTGCTTACTGCGAAATCAAACAACAGAGTTTTGAGCTTTTGTGCTCGGGGGCATATTCGTTTGACAAAGAGGTAAAAAAAGAGGTTTTAAAAGCCATAAATGCTCCGACAACGCTTAAAAAAATCGGCGAACTTGATATGCGCTTGGGTAAAATGTACGCTGATGCACTGGAGCGTTTTATATCTGAAAAAAAGATAGATAAAAAGCAGATAACGGCTATCGGTCTGCATGGGCAGACGCTCTGGCATAATCCTGATAGTGACCACCCTTTCTCTATGCAGCTGGGCGATTCAAACATTATAACGGCGCTAACGGGTGTTCGTGTCGTTAGTGATTTTAGACGAAAGGATATAGCATTGGGCGGGCAAGGCGCTCCTTTTGCACCCGCTTTTCACCAATATGTTTTTTCAAGACTAAAAGCTAAAATCGCTGTTGTAAATATCGGTGGGATGGCAAATTTATCTATTTTGGGAGAAAATCTTACAGGGTATGATACCGGATGCGGGAATGTTCTTATGGATTACTGGGTTTCACTCCACAATAGCGCAACGTTCGATGAGGATGGAAGATGGGCAAAATCCGGAACTCCAAACAACGAACTGCTACAGCAGATGCTTAGTGAGCCATATTTCTCAAAAAAAGCTCCAAAAAGCACAGGACGTGAACTTTTTAACAAAACATGGCTTGAGAGGCAGCTTGAGATTTTCATGCAGAAAAAAGGCGGCACTCTACATATAAAAAACAGAGATATGCAGGCAACACTTTTGGAGCTAACAGTTTCAAGCATCGCAAATGAGGTCAGAAAAAACGAAGTAACTTTACTTATAGTATGCGGCGGCGGTGTCAAAAACGGCTATCTAATGCAGAGGCTAGCAGATGAACTTAGAGGAGTTGAAGTGGCATCAAGCGATGAGTGCGGGGTAAGTAGCAAGTTTATGGAGGCTATGGCTTTTGCATGGCTCGCACATGAGAGAGTGCACAAAAATTGTGTTAAACTATCCTCCGTTACTGGAGCGTCAAAAGATTCTTTATTGGGTGCTATTTATGAGTAAAACACAGTCATGGTTAAAAACAACTACTTTTAAAAACTATATCATTGAGTCTGCCTTAGCTGATGCAAGTTTTAGAAAATATTACAGACTGCGAGATGGAAACAAAACAGCAATATTGATGGACTCTTCTCTTGAGAAAGAGTCCTTAAAATCCTTTTTGGATGTCACCTCAAAACTGCAAAATGCAGATGTCGGCGTACCTAAAATATTTGAACAAAATATACAAGACGGCTACTTGATACTTGAAGATTTTGGAACAAAACACTATCTGGATATTTTAAATCAAAACAACTTTAAAGCATACTACACAAAAGCTATCAATACTATTTTGAAGATGCAAAAAGCAAGTGTGAAAGGGCTCCGCGTTTACAATAAAGAGTTTTTGGATTTTGAGATGAGCTTGATGCAGGAGTGGTATATTGAAAAATATCTACAAGTAAAACTAACTCTGGCACAAAAAAAGCTCCTAGAAGAGACCCTTAATACTATCTCAAACACTGTTCTTGAGCAGCCTCAAGATATATTTGTGCATCGTGACTTTCACTCAAGAAACATCATGCTAAAAGAGAATAACAAAATTGGTCTGATTGATTATCAAGATGCCATGAATGGCGCAATTACCTATGACTTAGTTTCACTCTTAAAAGATTGCTACGTCGCCTATGATAGAAGAAGCATCAAGGAGTTGGCACTGGAATTTCGTGATAAAAAAGGATTAAAAGTGGATAATGAAACATTTATAAAATGGTTTGATTTTATGGGGCTTCAAAGACACATAAAGGTGCTTGGGGTCTTCTCTCGTCTTCATATTCGCGATAAAAAAGAGAGTTTTTTAAAAGATATACCGCTAACTCTTAAGTATGTTATAGATACAGCAAATAGATATAACCAAACGCAAGAGCTTGCAAAATTTCTAAGCGGTCTTAAATGAAAGCCATGATTTTAGCGGCAGGACGCGGAGAGAGAATGCGCCCACTTACGGATAAAACTCCAAAAGCACTTTTAAAAGTTCACGGTAAAAGTCTTATTGTTTGGCATATAGAGAGGCTCACTTCCCTCGGATTTAGCGAAATAGTAATAAACATAGACTATCTCGGAGACATGATAGAGAAGAGTTTGGGCGATGGCTCAAAGTGGGGAGTCAATCTACTCTACTCTGATGAGAGACAAAGCGGTGCCCTTGAGAGTGCAGGCGGCATCATAAACGCACTTCCCCTTATCCAGAGCGACACCTTCTTGGTGGTAAATAGCGATATCTGGTGCGACTATGAGTTTGAAACAAGCTTTAATTTAAATGGCGACTTGGCGCATCTTATTTTAGTTCCAAACCCTCAGCATAATCCTGATGGAGACTTTGCGTTACACAAAAATAGAGTGAGCAACGATATAAAAAGAAGATTTACATTTTCAGGTATTGGATACTACTCTGCAAAACTCTTTGAAGGCTTAGAGTGTAAAAAAATGCCTCTTGCTCCCCTGCTTAGAGAAGCGGTAAAAAATGGCAATGTCGGCGGTTCACTCTATGAAGGCAAGTGGCACGATATAGGCACGCCTCAAAGGTTAAAAGAGATAAACGCTACTTCTGCATAAACTGCCCGCACCCTTTTGTCTCTGTTCCCTTAAAGGTTTTATAATCTTTATTGCCGTCTAAATATGATTGGTATCTTGCGCACTCATCACTTTTCATACATATCTTGTTGTTACAAGCCTTATCTACTTCCATTTCTATTCCTATTTTGTAATATTTTTTGAAATTATAACAAATCTTCTTACTGCTTAAAATTATTTTTATAGAAGATGTTATACTAGGGTTAATAAAATCTAAAAAGAGTTTCTGATGCCTAAAATATTTTTCACACTTTTGTTCTCTACCCTCCTTTTTGCCAAACATGACAACTGCGAATTTAAAAACAGAGACTACACCGATATATGTAACAAGGTCGTAAAAAACGGCGTATCATACAAGTATGCAAACAAATTTTTACTCTCCTACTTTAAAACGCAGAAGTTTGATGAGGTAAGCTATAAATATCTACAACCAAAATATATTCAAACTCATAAAAAAAATGAGAAAAAAGCAAATAACGTGCTTGTAAAATATGTGCCGGATATGATTGAGCATCTAAAAGAGTATGCTGAAGTTTATGACTTTACAGAACAAAAATATGGCGTAAATCGTGAAATAATAGCCGCTATCTTAATCAAAGAGACAAAACTTGGAAAGATAAAACCTACTCATGATGCGTTTATTGTCTTTAACACTTTAGTGCTAAGAACAGAGCCAAACACACCCAGAGAGAAGTGGCTTATATCCATGGGCAAAACAAACATGGCTTCTATCATCACTTACTGTTACAAAAAAGGGGTAAGCCCAGAAGAGTGCAACCTGCCAAGTTCTTATGCCGGAGCCGTCGGAATTCCCCAGTTTATGCCCAACAGTTTTGTTTATGCTCAGGGGTATAAAAGTGAAATTGCAGATTTAACAAAGATGGAAGATGCTATTGTATCTGCTAGTAAATTTTTACATGAAAAGGCTGATTTTTCTGAGCTTATAGACTGGAGAAAAATACCAGATATTGTAAGTATCGAATCAACATGGTATGACTATGAGTTTCTAAATGAGAACGCTTCGCTGGTTTATGAGCAAAATTCAAAATCGCAAAAAAAATATGACTGCTTTACCTGCGACAAGCAAGAGCTTTCATATTTAAGAGAGTATGCAAAAAGAATCATGCGTTATAATAACTCCTCAAACTACGCCATAGGCGTGATGCGCTTAGCCTATGATGCTCACTTGGGACTAAAATAAAAAGCGCTTTTACCTACTTTTTTCTTGGGTCTTTAAAGTATAAATTACACCAACCATTTGGGCTTATAGAGCCTTCAATTATTTTACACTCATTTGTATCTGGAAGAAAATGCAAGCAATCAGCACATATATTGCCATCTTTTGGGCTCTCTTGATACGCTGTCTTCTCTTTTGTTGTTTTAGCATGCAACGCAGTAGCACTCCATGTAACAAAACCCATAATAACCATATATTTAAAAAACACTCTTCTTGGTGAAACTCTCATAGTTATATCCTCACATTATCTTTAATTTTTACTTCACTGCAAATATTCTATTGCAGATGGTCTTAAATTATAATTTATTATAATTGATACCTTTTTTACCAAAAGTTACTTAAATTAAAAACCTTTCTTTTACAGCGGCTTTGTAAATATGTCGGCTTTTAGAGTGTGTGATTCTTTTGATTTTAAAACCCTTGCATCAGCAAAAGCATTTGATGTCTCTATGCAGAGCATACTCTTATAAGCATCCTCTTTCATGGCGCTCATTCTTTTGGTTTTTTCAATCCACGGGTTCCAGACAACAACAGAAGAGGAGCCTCTGCTTTTTATATAAACCTCTCTATTTCTGTCGCTTAATACTATTTCGCCATCTACTTCTTGATAGACTCTATCGACCTCTTGATTGAAAGTTACATCGCCTGTTTGGATCTCATGATTCCATGTCAGTGCGTCCAAATATGGTTTTTTGTCTAGCCCTTTTACAGTTACTTCACAGATATCTAAAACACCAAAATAGGTATGGAGTGCTTGAGATATTTTAAAAGATTTTTCATCTTTGTTTGTAGTTTTAAGCTTTATTGTCAATCTCTTAGAGATTATCACATGTAGCTCTAGTTCAAATTTGTATGGCCACATTTTTAACGTCTCTTCGTTGTGAGTCATCCTAAGGATCAAAGCTGCTGTCTGCTTATCTACCTCCTCGCTAGAGATAAACTGCCATATAGAGGTTCTTGCAAAGCCGTGCTGAGGCAGAGATTTGTCCTCATTAAATCCAAACCAAGGCCAGCAAATTGGGATACCGCCGCGAATCGCTTTTTTATACTCAAAGTCACTAACCTCACTAAGCCATAGAATTGGCTCCTCGCCAACTCTTGCATAATGAAAAAGATGCGCCCCTTGAAGTGCTATTTTTGCCTCTGTGGTGCTATTTTTTATCTCTATATATTCAAAGCCGTTTGGCAATTTTTTATGCGCAATCACAACTCATCCCAAGATTTTATTTTATACCATTTCAGTGCGTAAAGGAGTATAAAAATATAGCAGATTATTCCTATGAGGTAAGTCGATTGCATATCTCCGCTGACATGGGAGATTTTTCCAAAGATGAGTGGAAGGATTGCCCCACCTGCTATGGCCATAATCAAAAGAGCGCTCCCTTGCGCAGTACGCTCTCCCAAACCCTCTAATGCAAGTGGCCAGATACTCGGCCACACTAGAGCATTTGCAAATCCTAAAAGCGCCACAAACATTACTGTATTTGGAAGTGTTCTGATGCCGCTCCATCCCCATAAAACCTCAGATATATCGTGACTCTGCGAGGACACTACAACCCCTGTTAAAAAAAGTATTCCAAGAAGTGCGGAGCCTGTAAGTGCTTCTTTTTGCGAAAGATACTTTGGTATAAAAGCAACCCCGACTGCATAGCCAAGCACCATAAAGAACATTACATAAGAGGTTAAAGCAGTTACATTTGTCAAACCTAGATGCTGACCGTAAAGCCCGATGGTGTCCCCCGCTATTACCTCTATACCGACATAAAAAAAGAGGGCGGCTGCACCCAAAACAACACGAGGGAATGCAAAGATACTCTTTTGCTCCTGCATCTCATCTCTTTCAAACTCAAGCTCTGGAAGCTTAGAGAACTTCACAAGAGCAATAAGAGCACAAAGCAGTGCTGCCATGACTATATAAGGAACTATAAGCTTTGAGGCAAGCTCCTCTTTTGATTCAACGGATAAATTTTCTAAAGAGCCTATATCTGAGAGTATAAAGGCTGTAAAAAGAAGAGGAGCTATAACTCCTGCACCCTTATTTATAAGTCCCATAATACTTATACGCATAGCCGCGCTCTCGATTGGTCCTATACACACTATGTATGGGTTTGAGGCTGTTTGTAAAATAGTAAGGCCTGATCCAAGTGTAAAAAGAGCTAGCAAAAAGAGCAAAAAACTAGCACTCTGTGCCGCTGGGATAAACAGAAGGCTCCCTACTGCCATTATCGCCAAACCTAGTGCCATAGAATTTTTGTAACCCGTTTTTTCTATCACATAAGACATCGGTAAAGCCATAAATGTATAAGCTATGTAAAAGACAAAGGTTACAAAAAGAGCTTCAAACTCATTAAGGTCGCAGATGACTTTTAAAAACGGGATAAGCGAGCCGTTAAGCCATGTAACAAATCCGAATATAAAAAATAAGATGGCAATGATAACCATTGGAAGCAGTGAGGTTTTGCTAGACATTTTTCAGATTCATAAGATAGTTTGCAACCGCATCTTCGTCATTTGTATGAGGAAGAACTATCTTTGCCGCCTTTTTGACGCTCTCTTGCGCATTGGCAACCGCAACCGATGTTTCGGCCAACTCAAACATGCCGATATCATTAAGGTTATCTCCAAATACAGTCAGTTTTTGAAGATCAAAATCCATAGCTTCGCTCACACTTCGTATGCCATGCGACTTGTCTGCATCTTTTTGAAGCAGAGTTAAAAAGTAGCAACCGACATAAGCTTCCGGAGCTAATATATACTTTAGCGTATCTCCAAAAATCCCCTTAAGATGCTGTGCAACTCTTCGAAGAAGCTCTTCTTCACCAAAATAGACTATCTTAAAATTGTCATTCATTGCACGAAGATTTTTCTCTTGATGATGATGTTCATCTTTTTTATAGTTTTTAAGAACCTCTTTTTGATGCATGTTTAAAACGCTAGAGTAGGAGAATGCTTCGCTTAGATTGGTATCCGCCAAGGAGAGGACAAAGGGATAGATGCCAAATTTTGCGCCCTCGTCTATGATTGCGTCTCCTACCTCTTTGTTTATAAATTTTGTATCAATTATTTTTTTCTCTATCGTTGCTATCAAAGCGCCATCAAGAAGTATCATGGGAGCGTTAATATCTACATTTTTTAAAAATTGTGTCGTCTTCTTATATGTTCTAGCGGTTGCTATGCTAAGGATAGAGTGGGCTGAAAAACCGTTCCACATCTCTTTTGTAAATTCACTTACACTTAAATCTGTTCGCAAAAAGGTGTGGTCCAAATCGGTAATATATACATTTTTCATCTTATTAGTACCCAATCTCTGTTTTAGTGCGTAACATCAATTAGTACCTCATCTTGCATGTAAGCATTCTTTCCACAAGCAGGCGTCCCACCTCAACTTTAGTGTCAACAATAGATGTTATTTCCAAATCCTGCAGATTCTCTTTATCCTCAAGCGTTGATACTTTTACTATTAGCTTGATATCTTTCGTGTGCTTTAAGATTGCCTCGCAGATTGCTCTTTTTTTCTCAATATTATCTAATGTTACAATAATTGCCGCCGAGCTCTCTGCATGAAGCGCTTCTAGGAGCGAGAGCTTTGACATATCTCCAAGATATGCCTCTTTTCCTGCAGAAATTGCCTCATTAACGTGTTTTGGATTATTGTCTATAATGACATACGGAGCACCAAGAGCATCAAGATTTTTAGCAACAAACTTACCTACAACACTGTAACCGCAGACGATTACATGGTTTTGTCTAGATATAAATGCGGAGATATCAAGTCCTAGATATTGATGACGGCTTACATAGCTCACAAACCTGTTGATTTTTGAGATAAAAAACGGAGTTACTACCATTGAAAATATAACAACAAGAACAAAAAGAGATTCAAGCCCTTTTTCTAATAAACCGCCCATACTAGCAACTGCAAAGATAACAAAAGAGAACTCTCCTACCTGAGAGATTGCAAGGGCAGTCTTAAGAGAGAGCACATGTGAAGATGTTAAGCGAACAACAAGATAGGTAATAGTAGTTTTTAAAACTAAAACAAGCAAAAAGATACCGATAATGAGCCAGAAATTGCCAATAAAAAAGAGAACGTCTACCTTCATACCCACAACGATAAAGAATGTTCCAAGAAGTATATCTTTAAACGGTGCAATATCGGATTCTACTTTATGATGATATTTCGTCTCGGCTATAATCATCCCCGCAACAAAAGCTCCTAGAGAGTATGTAAAGCCCATGTAAGAAGCTAAAAGTGCGGCACTTACAACTATAAAAAGGACTGAACCCATAAAAAGCTCGTCAACTTCACTTGAAGCCGAAAAGTGCAAGAGCCACGTCATAACTCTTTTTCCCACGATAAACATAAATCCGATAACAAAAACAGCACTTATAAGCGTAACTCTAAGTATTTCAGGAATCGACTGATCACCGCTACTTGTTAAAAATCCCAAAAGTATAAGTATAGGAATAACGGCGATATCTTGAAATATCAGTATCCCCGTTGCGCGCTGCCCATAAGGGTTATGTATCTCTTTTGAGCTCTTTAAGAAACTAAGAACCACGGCGGTAGAGGAGAGAGCAAAAGCGAGCGAGAGAATAAGAGCAGGGACTGACTCCAACGAAAACAGATAGTGGCTTATGCTATAAACTACCAGAGCAGTAAAGCCAACCTGCATAAACCCGTTGAAAAATATCTCTTTTTTCATACTATTCATTTTTGCCAAAGATATCTCAAGACCTATAGTAAACATCAAAAAAACTATGCCGAATTCGCCTATATGTTCGAGCGTTTTTGAGTCGTTCATATATCTTAAATCAAGCGCATAAACCATTATAGTACCGGTAAAAATATATCCTATTATCTGAGAGATGCCAAAGCGTTTCAAAAAAAGATTTAGTATAGTTGAAACACCTAACGCCATAACGATATATAAGAGTGCTGAATCCATAAAAGTCTTTCAAATATTATATTAAGGGTTTTAAGAGTGCCCTTTTGGAAGTTATGCAATTATAACAAAAAAAACTTTGAGCTAAATACTTTAAAAAAATCATATACTTAAATTTAAGAGACTCTATACTATAATCGCGGCTATGTTTAACATCTTGGAGCTATTTTATGACTAAATATATTTTTGTTACCGGCGGAGTTTTAAGTTCTCTTGGAAAAGGAATAACAGCAGCTAGCATTGGCACGCTGCTAAAACATGCAGGCAAACAAGTCGGTATGTTAAAAATAGATCCATATATAAATGTTGACCCTGGAACCATGAGTCCACTCGAACATGGCGAAGTTTTTGTTACAAAAGATGGAGCTGAAACCGATTTAGATATCGGAAATTATGAGAGATTTTTAGACAGTTCATACCTAAAATCAAGCAACTTTACCACCGGTCAGGTTTACTCCGCCGTTATCGAGCGTGAGCGCGCAGGCGGCTACCTCGGTCAGACGATTCAAGTTATCCCGCATATCGTAGGCGAAATCGTAAAACGTATAAAAGAGGCAGGCGAGGGGCATGAGATTCTAATAGTAGAACTTGGCGGAACGGTAGGAGATATTGAAGGTCTTCCGTTTATGGAGGCGATTCGTCAGATGAAACATGATGAAGAGGTTGAGGGTACATTTTTTGTGCATGTGACTCTTATTCCATACATCAAAGCTGCTGGTGAATTAAAGAGTAAACCTACGCAGCACTCTGTTCAGGAACTTCGCCGTATCGGTATAACCCCACAGATGATAATTGCAAGAAGCGAGAATGCACTGCCAAAAACATTCAAGAAAAAATTAGCAATGAGCTGTGACGTCTCCTCAGACAGCGTTATAGAAGCACTTGATGCGGCATCAATATATGATATTCCAATCTCATTTTTAAGACAAAATATCTTAAAGCCTATCTCAAAAGAGTTAGACCTCGGCGAGCTTAATCCAGACATGGAGAGATGGGACTCACTTGTTAAAAAAATAGTTCAGCCTAAAAACCGCATAATTTTAGGATTTGTCGGAAAATATCTTGAACTAAAAGAGTCTTACAAATCTCTAACAGAATCCCTTATCCACGCAGGTGCACACCTTGATACCCGCGTAGATATCAACTGGGTTGACAGTGAAGAGATTGAGGGCAGAGATATAGAAACTCTTCTTGGCGATTGTGACTGCATCTTGGTAGCTGGAGGATTTGGAAATCGCGGGGTTGAGGGCAAAATCAAAGCTATAGAGTATGCAAGAGTAAACAAAATCCCATTTCTTGGCATCTGCCTTGGTATGCAGCTCTCACTTATAGAGTATGCGAGAAACGTACTTTCTTTGGAGAATGCTAACTCCATAGAGTTTGATGAAAACACACCTCATCCGATGATTTACCTAATAGACAACTTTTTAGACCAAAGCGGAAATACACAGCTTAGAACGCACAAATCTCCGATGGGCGGAACTATGAGACTTGGCGAATACCCTTGTGATACTAAAGAGGGCTCACTTATACGCAAAGCTTACGGCGGTGCAAAAACAATTTTCGAGAGACATCGCCACAGATATGAGGCAAATCCTGCTTACCGTAAGCAGCTTGAAGATGCAGGCATGATTGTTACAGGGGAATCAAACGGACTCATTGAAGCTGTTGAGATTAAAGACCATCCATGGTTTTTAGGTGTTCAGTTTCATCCTGAGTTTACCTCAAGACTTCAGACTCCAAACCCTTCGATTCTTGCATTTGTTGAAGCGACTCTAAATATTTCACAACAAAAATAGCTAACGCTTTACTATGCATGTTTTTGACGATGTACCTATATTAAACAAGTCAGCTCTTTTTGAGCTGCTCTCTCAAAGACTTGACAATCAAGAAAAAACACTCTCGCAAATCCCAAACCCTTCCCTGCTCCATGATGCTCCAAGGGCCGCTAAAAAAATAGCTGATGCCATAATCAACAAGAGAAAGATAACTGTTGTTGGCGACTATGACGTTGATGGCATCAGCTCAACTGCAATAATGGTCGATTTTTTCAAGCAAATCCCCTACCCTCTTCAAACAATCATTCCAAACCGTTTTAATGACGGCTATGGCGTGAGCCCTGGTGTACTAAATAGAGTAGATGCTGACATCGTTATAACGGTAGATAATGGCATAACTGCCATAGAAGCCGCAAAGCTTTGCATGGATAGAGGTATAGATCTCATCATCACAGATCACCACACTCCGCTAGAGACACTTCCGGAGGCTTACGCTATAGTAAACCCAAAACTCTCAAAATGTGATTATCCCTTTAAAGATATTTGCGGGGCACAGGTTGCCTGGCTGCTGCTTGGGCTTGTGAAAAAAGAGCTCTCTCTTGCCATCGACATGAAGAGTTTTTTGGATATTTTATGCATCGCCGTTATCGCCGATATTATGCCCCTTAAAAATATAAACAGGGCTCTTGTAAAAGAGGGGTTAAGTGTTTTAATGCGCTCGCAAAGACCCTCTTCTGTTATAATAAGAGATTTTTTAAACAAAAGTTCTATAACTTCCGAAGATATAGCTTTTCAAATAGCGCCGCGCATAAACTCCGCTGGAAGACTCGAGGATGCCAGCATTGCGCTAGAGTTTTTAACTGCCACAACAACAAACAAAGCCTACACACAATTTGAAAAACTAAACTCCCTTAATGAACAAAGACGTGAGACTGAGACTCAAACGGCAAATGAAGCATTAGAGCTTGCCCAGGAAGAGGGTAACGTCATAGTTGTTGCCAAAGAGGGATGGCATGAGGGCGTAATCGGAATTGTTGCATCAAGGCTGGTAGAACATTTTCAAAAACCAGCTATTGTTCTAAGTATAAACAATGGAGTTGCAAAAGGAAGTGCCAGAAGCATAGGAAATATAGATATATATGAACTCATAAAGCAAAACAGCGTTTTTCTAAATAATTTCGGCGGGCACAAGATGGCAGCTGGTCTTGGATTGGAAGAAGAAAATATAGACTCCTTTAAAAATGCCATTAACAAAAGTGCTTCAAAGCTTGACTCTTCAGACTTCTTGCCTTTAGATAGCATCATGGGCGTACTTCCAAGCCAAGAGATAGACTTTGAGCTTTTAGAACTACTAGGAAACTTTGAACCATACGGCGAAGCAAACTCACGTCCTCTTTTTTTGATAAGGGATGCTCAGATAGTAGAGATAAAATATTTTGGCAAAGATAAATCCCACACTAAAATAATAATTAGACAATTTGTACATGATAGAAAAAGTATAGAGCTGATACTGTTTAAAAGAGCTATTAAGATGCCTAACGAAAAAAAGTTAACATGTAGTTACAGAGTTATGAAAAATGAGTTTAACTCAGCAGTATCAACTCAGCTTATTATAAATAAAATATATAATTATTAAATAAAAATTCTTCTTAGCATAATGGTACATATACGACTTAAATAGCGTTAAAGTATTAAAAAATAGTATATTTTAAAACTCCCTTAAGGCGCAAAAATGTAAAATTGATAACTTTATCACAAAAAAAGGAAAATCATGAGAAAGAATGAGATCTTAGAAGAGATTTTAAATGAAGTTGATAAGCATCCGGAGATTATGTCTCGTCGTGAGGCTTTAAAATATTTAACAGTATCGCCGTTAGCGGCATCTGTTTTAGCAAGCGCTACTGTTGGTACTGCAACTGCATCTGCATCTGCGGACGTTAAGGGTAAAATAGTGATTCTTGGTGGTGGTCTAGCTGGTATGAGTACGGCGGCACGTCTTAACAACTCTATCTCAAATGCGGATATTACCGTAATTGAGCCTGATCCTTTATCTGTTTCTTATCAGCCTGGTCAAACTTTGGTTGCTTCTGGCATCTGGAAGATAAATGACATTGTTTATAAGAGAGATGATTTTGTTCCAAGTGGTGTTAAACTTATAAAGGGGAGTGTGACTTCTGTAGATCCTGAAAATAACAAAGTTATTGTTGATGGGGGACAAGAGGTAACTTACGATCAACTAATTGTAGCAGCCGGTGCAAACCTTAACTACGCAGCTATCCGAGGCATAGAAGGTGAAATTACTTCTGCTGGAAAAAACAACGAAGCTACAAAACAAACTATCACTAAAGATGGTCTACACTCTATATATTTCCAAGACGGTGCAGTAGCAACATGGAAAGGTATCCAAGAGCTTGTCGCTAAAGCAAAAGCACATAGCGGCCCTGAAAAACTTCAAGCACTCTTTAGTAACCCTAGAGGGGCTATCAAATGTGGTGGTGCTCCACTTAAAATTATGTATTTAACACATGCTCGTCTTGTAGAAGCCGGAGTTCGTGATAAAGTTGAGCTTACTTTCAATACTAATAATGGTGCATTATTCGGTATTCCTGCTTATAATGTTCCGATTGTTAAGCAGTTTGAAGTGAGAGGTTTTATTGCAAACTATAAACATAACCTAGTAGCGGTAGACACAGCTACTAAAACAGCTACATTCAACAAATGGCGTATGGAGAAACAAGAGTTTAAAGATGAAATGGGTGATCCAGTCTTTAAAGAGGTAGAAGTAAGCGAACCTGTTGAGTTTAAATATGACTTTATGCACGTTGCTCCTCCGATGAAAACACCTGATGTTGTCGGTAAATCAAAAATTGGTTCTGCAGGTAGCTGGATTACAGTTAACAAAGAGACTCTTCAATCATCTTTCTTCCCTAATGTTTGGGCAGTTGGTGACTGTGCAGGCGTACCAATGGGTAAAACTGGAGGTTCTGCACGTAAACAATACAAAGTTGTTGTTGATAATGTTATCTCTGCTATGGGCGGTAAAGAACTTACGTCTAAATATGATGGATATACTGTTTGTCCACTTATTACAGGCATCGGAACTGTTATGCTTGCAGAATTTGACTGGAGTAAAAAACCAACTCCTTCATTCCCTCTTGACCCAACACAAGAGAGATGGATTATGTGGTTGTTAAAAGTTTATCTACTCAAACCAATGACAATCCACGGTATGCTTTCAGGTAGAGCGTAACCAAAAACTATCCCAATCCTCCTTAGGGGGGATTTACTCTTTACAAAGTATAATAATCCTTCCAATAAAATTCAATTCAACATAGGAAACAAGATGAAAAAAGCTACTTTTTTGGCTTCAGTTACTATACTCTTCTCAATATCGCTAAATGCCTTTACATTAGGTACGCTCGGGGATTTCAAATTTGAAAAAATGAACCAAAATGTTTATGTCATGCATGGACCGGAAAAAGAACCAAGCAAAGAAAACGAAGGTTTTATGAATAATCCTGCGGTTATAGAGAGCCAAAACGGATTAATAGTAATAGATCCGGGCGGAAATTATAATGTAGGCAAGAAAATTCTTTCAGAGATTGAAAAGTTAAGTAAAAAACCTATTATTGCCGTTTTTAATACCCACAAACATGGGGACCATTGGTTTGCAAATAAAAATATTAAAGAAAAATACCCTGATGTGCCTATTTACGCTTTAACATACATGATAGAGCAGGTAAAAGATAATGCAGCAGATACATGGTATGGTATTTTAGATAGATTAACAGGAAATCTAAAGGGAACAAAACCATTTACATTTCCAAATCAAGGTATTGAAAACAAACAAACAGTTGTTGTTGACGGACAAACATTTATCATGCGCCATTTTGCAAAAGGGCATACTGATACAGATATTCTTATAGAACATACAAACTCAAATACACTTTTTATCGGCGATAATCTTATTATAAATCGTTTTGGGGCATTTGATGAGTCATCTAGCATTGTAGAAAATATTAAACTGCTAGAGAAGATTAAAAACCAAGAAGACGGGTTTAAAAAATACACGCTTTATGTTCCGGGGCATGGTCCTTCTAGCGGAGAGATAAGTAAAACTATTGACCCATTTTTAGACTATATGAGAATTGTACTCAAAGGCGCGCAAAAAGCCTATGAAGAGGGTATGGCAAGCTATGAAATAAAGCCCGAGGTAGATGAAAAACTCAAAGCTTATCACTCCTGGGATGCTTATGAGGGTCAAATGGGCAAACATTTGATGAAAGCTTACTCAGAAGTAGAGATGCTTGACTTCTAAAACAACAGAACCGCTCTTTAGCGGCTCTGCCCTTACTCTTTTTTACTAAAATTCAGTTCAAACACTACCTTTGTAATTTATAATCTTTTATGCCTAAAACATATAAATGCCAAAGAGCAAAATCAGATATTACTGCAATGAAAGTCTTGAGTGATTCTTTAGTTGCTTATGGCACAAAGTTTCATGGGATAAAAATATTTGACTTCGGCGAGTGTGGGATAAAAAAGAGCATAGCTAACATGTACCTTGATGCAGATGTAACTGCCTCTGCCTTTAGTCCAAACTCTGAGCTTTTTGCCTTTGTTAAGAACCGGGTTATCTACATCCTAGAGATGCAATCCAAGGAGATAATTCACACCATTGAGGTAAATGACGAAGATATTGAGATTATAAGTTTTGACCTCTCTTCAAACTACATCATGGCCGGAAGCAGACGCGCAAGAGTGCTTCAATACAAAATAAACCAACCCTCACTGCTCTCTAGACTCTGCTCTTTTCCCTACGATAGAAAAAGCATCACAAAAGAGGGCGAGAATTACGTAAGCTCCTTTGCCTTTTATAACAACAGCTTTGCATGTAGTGGTTACGGCGGAGCTATATATATTATTGACCTCTATACACAGACAAATAAAAAAGTCATCACTTACAATAAAACTCGCATCAACGCTATGTGTTTTTTAGATGAACAAACGCTCATTTGCGCTAAGGATAACGGCAAAATTGATATTGTATCGCTCCTAGATGAAAAGAGCCAAAGAAGCATTGATACGCCCATAACATCAATAGATAGAATCATTATAATGCCAAATCCAAACTATATTATGGTTAGTGGGAATTCAAAAATAATCACAATAATTGATATAAAAAATTATAAAATTGTTCACAGCAAATATATTGAGTTTGATAGACGCATAAAATATATGGATATTGTAAATAGCGACTCACTCATTGTTGCTCTTGAAAACAGTGAGATTTTACATGTAGAACTGCCGGGCATTACAAAATTAAAGTCGCTTATGGCTCAAAACTCACTTAAAGAAGCTTTTGAACTCATCACAAAAGAGCCGATGCTTCAAGGTTCGCATGAGCATAAAATGTTAAAAGAGAAGTTTGAAAAAAGCTACGATGATGCTCTAAAAGCGTTAGTTTGCCAAAATAGAACCAAAGCCACTCAAATTTTAAACCCATACAAAGATATAAAGTCAAAAGAGAACAAAATAAGAGAACTCCTTTTCGCTTTTGAAAACTACGCTAGATTTCAAGAGCTTTTTTTAGAAAAAAGGTACGCTTTGGCATATGCTATGAGCTCTAAACATGAACCGTTAAAGAGAACACTCCTGTATAAAAATATGGAGCAGATTTTTAGATTAGCCTTTTTAAACGCTCAAAAACATATACAAAAAAACAATCTTGCGGGTGCTAGAGCACTTCTAGGAGAGTACGGCACGGTAATATCAAAAAAGCCTCTTATTAAACTTTTGCTTACCCAAAATAAAGAGTTTGTGGAGTTTTTAAGAGCAATACAAAAAAGAGACTTTAAAAGCATCAGCAGCCTTGTGGAAAAAAATGAACTCTTTGGACAAATACCAAATTATATAGCTCTAAACAAGCAGACACAAGAGACTATTTTGGAGATAGAAGCTGATATAAGAGCCGCTAAAATTGAGAAAGCTAAAGAGATTTTGTTTACTCTTAGAGAAGTTCCACATTTGACAAAAAAAGTTGAAGAGTTGCACCTAAAATGCAAACATGTAATCCTTCTCCAAACTGCTTATAAAAACGGTAATTTTATAAGCTGCTATGAGCTTTTGGACATCTATGAAGATTTAAGAAGTACAGAACTTGGAGTGCTTCTTGAAAAACATTGGTTAAAGCTTATACAAAAATGTGAAGAGTATGCAGTTGAGGGAAATATAAAAGATATAAGAAAAACACTAGGGCAGCTTCTTACTTTATCAAGCAGAAGCAACAAAACAGGAGATCTATTACGAGTCAGTTTTCATGTAAGAATCACGATTTTAATGCGTAAAAATAATTTTAAGAGTGCAGAGGCAATAATATATACATACATAGATATCTTTGGCATTGACAGTGAAATCAGCCACCTTATGAAAAAGTTTGAAAAAACAGCATCACAAAAACTAGCTATAACACAAACGCAAGAAGATAGACCGACGAGAGACAGCTGGAGACATAACGATATTATTGTGAAGGATTTATGATTTTTAATAGAGTCTCTACTGTATCTTTAAACTCACTTTTTTGTGTCGAATTTTGGATTAAAAACTTCTCCATTTCAGCTTTTTTACTTATCGCTTCATCCAAATCTGGATCCGTACCCTTAATGTACGCACCTATACGAATGAGCATCTCATTCTCTTTTAAAATAGTATAAAGTTTTCTAAACTTCATAACTGCTCTTAGATGCTCGTTTGAGATAATGTCATTCATTACTCTCGAAGCTGAATTTAATATGTGAACGGGCGGATAAATTCCAAAGTCGGTAAGTTCACGCGAGAGAATTATATGTCCGTCTAAAATAGAGCGGGATTGATCCGCGATAGGGTCGCTCATATCATCGCCCTCAATAAGAACCGTAAAAAAAGCGGTAATAGAGCCTTTGCCCTCCTCTTTTCCGGCACGCTCCATAAGCTGAGGCAAAAGTGTCAAAGATGATGGCGGATAGCCCTTAGAAGTCGGTGGTTCGCCAAGAGCAAGCCCTATCTCTCTTTGAGCCATTGCAAATCTTGTAACAGAATCCATGATAAAAAGAACATCAAGTCCTTGGTCTTTAAAAAATTCCGCAACGCTCATCGCTGCAAATGCACCATATTTTCTCATGAGCGGAGAGTCATCCGAAGTCGCTACTATGATTACGGTATTTTCAAGATTTCCGCCTAGGTTCTTTTTAATAAACTCAGGAACCTCCCTGCCCCTCTCGCCTATAAGCGCTACCACTTTTATGGGTGCATCAGAACCTCTTACTATCATCCCCATAAGTGTTGACTTTCCGACTCCACTTCCCGCAAAAATACCGAGTTTTTGACCTTTCCCGCAAGTTAAGAGTCCATCGATACTCTTTACTCCGACACTAAAAACCTCATCTATCATACCACGCTTCATAGCGGCTATCGGGGGTTTTATTATCGGCATCAGCTTAGAGCCATTTACTGCCCCCTTGCCGTCAATCGGTCTCATAAACGGATCCACAACTCGTCCAAGCAAAGATTGACCTACCGGAATATTTAAGCCTGTTTGGTCTAAAAAGACTCTATCGCCAGAGCAGAACCCCTCAACAAAGCTAAAAGGTGAGATAAAAAAGGTGCTGCCATCTATCTCTGTAACCATACCTATAGTCTCTTGATTTGTCTCGTTTGAGATAATCTTCACTATATCGCTTATGCTTACTTTTAGCCCGCGCGCAGTAATTACTGTTGCATTTATCTTAACAACTTCGCCAAAAGCAACCGAGTATCTTTTATTTGAGATTTTATTTTTAAATGAGGAAAAAGGCATTAAAAATCTCCTTGCTTTTGTGCTTTTCTAATAACGGGTACCAGTAGGAGAGTTTATTAAAGAGAAAAATTCGCTTCTTGTTTTTTCATCTTTTTTAAATAATCCGCGAAGTGCCGAGGATGTAGTTGTTGAGTTTATCTTCTGTACTCCTCTCATCTCCATACACATATGACGTGCCTGAACAACGACTGCTACGCCCTTTGGCGTAATTGTATCCATGATTGCATCTGCTATCTGCTCGGTAAGCTGCTCTTGAATCTGCATACGGCGCGCAAAAACATTCACGACACGAGGAATTTTTGATAGTCCTACAACTTTGCCATCAGGGATATAAGCCACATGCACGCGCCCGATAATCGGTAGAAGATGATGTTCACATGTAGAGTAAAACTCTATATCTTTTAAAAGCACCATTTCATCATTTGAGCTGGTAAAAAGAGCCGACCTTAGTATCTCACGAGGATCTTCTTTATAGCCACCAAATATAAATTCATACGCTTTTTTAACTCTTTGAGGAGTTTTTAAAAGTCCCTCTCTGCTTGGGTCTTCTCCGACATGAAACATCATGGTCTTTACCGCATCTTCAAATTTTGTATCTATTTTATCTGACAACACTATACCTTTACGAGTATTTTTATAACCGATAGAGTATCAAGAAATAGCTGAGAAAATGATGTGATTTTATTTATATCAAGATTTATGGCTGGATGTATAAGAAAATTGGTTTTTAAAAAGGATGAACAGTGTTCAGAGCCTTACGCAGGAACCATAACCTGCTTATTATAGCCCACTCGTTTCTCACTCGGATAAACTATATCCAATATGATATAATTACTACCATTAAAAGGAGTTGAAATGTCAAAAATTATATTGGGATTAGATTTGGGAATAACTTCCATCGGATGGGCATTGGCAAATATTGACGACAACGAGCCTAAAAACAATAAAATCATAGATAGTGGTGTAAGAATATTTACAATAGCAGAACATCCAAAGGATGGAAAATCATTAGCACTTCCGCGCAGAGAAGCCAGAAGCGCAAGACGTACAACCAAAAGAAAAGCTCAAAAATTAAGAGCTATTAAAAGATTACTAATTAATGAAAAAATTATAACGGCTGATGAGCTTGAGAACCTTTTTATAGGCAATAAAAATCAAAAAGATGCATGGCAGTTACGGAGAGATGCTATTTATAGACTACTAGACAATAAAGAGTTGGCTCGAATCATGATACATTTGGCAAAACATCGAGGATATGCTTCAAACCGAAAAAGTGAAGAGCCTACGGATAGCGAAGGCAAAGCAGTTTTAGGTGGAATAGAAAAAAATAAAAAATTAATTCAAGAAAAAGCTTATTTAACTATAGGCGAATATATATCTACAAAAAAGAAAAAAAGAAATGGCAAAAACTCAGAAGGAAAATTAAACTATGAAAATTCTGTCTCACGAGAGATGTTAATTGATGAGATAAATATACTTTTTCACAAACAAAAAGAGTTTGGAAATAAATTTGTCAGTAATGAATTATTAAACAGTTACCAAGAGATAGCTTTTACACAGCGACCGCTAAAATCTGTGGAGGGCATGGTAGCCAATTGCCCTTTTGAACCATTAGAAAAAAGAGCACCAAAAGCAAGTTGCACATTTGAAAAATTCAGAGCCTTGCAAAAGCTAAAAAATCTTAGAATAACCACTCAACACGGTGAAATTACTCTTAATAAAGAGCAGATTAATCAAGCTATACAAAATGCAAAAACCACAAGCAAGTTCACATATAAATCGCTTAAAAAACTTTTTGATTTAGATAAGGATGCACAATTTAAAGGTTTAACATATTTTGATCATAAAACTGGAGAAGTAAAGGATTCAGAAAGTACAAAATTAGTAGATTTTAGCGCGTATCAAAAGATACAAAAAGCTATTGAAGGCATAGACAATATGTTTTGGGATAATATAAAAAATAATGATGAATCTTTAGACAAAATTGCAAAAATACTAAGTACCGAAAAAAACGACAAAAAAAGCTTGGAAGAATTAAATAAGCTTATCGACAATGTAGCGGTATGTAATGCACTTATAACACTCTCGTTTTCAGGCTTTGGACATATAAGCACAAAAGCATTGGCAAAGATAATCCCTTTCTTAGAAGATGGTTTTGATTATGACAAAGCTTGTGAGATGGCTGGATATGATTTTAAAGCAATATTTAAAGGCAATAAATCAAAACTTTTACCTCCTCTAAGCGCGCAGGAAAACCTAGAGATGACAAACCCAGTAGTAAAGCGTGCAATTGCCCAAATGAGGCTTGTTTATAATGCAATTTCCAGAAAATATGGAGCTCTTGATGCCGTACATATAGAGTTTACAAGAGATATTAAAAAATCTCACAAAGACAGAAATGATATTAAAAAAGCACAAGATGAGTTCCAAATACTAAAAGAAGAAGCAAAAACTCATGCAACTGAAGTTTTAGGCAAAGAACCAAACGCAAAAGAGCTTTTAAAGTTTAGACTTTGGAAAGAACAAAACAAAGAGTGTATTTATAGCGGAGAGTATATTAACCCAAATATTTTGGCAGACCCTTATGCAACAGAGATAGACCACATACTACCATATAGCCGCTCACTTGACGACTCCTTAAACAACAAAGTTTTATGCCTTACAAAGCAAAATCAGGACAAAGGAAATAAAACACCTTTTGAATATTTTAAAGCAGATGAAAACTCTGTAGTGTGGCAAGGGTTTTCAGGAAGAATAGAAGGACTTAAAAACATTAGACATGCTAAAAAAGGCAGACTTCTTAAAACAAATTTTGATGAAAACAGCGAAAATGCTTTTAAAGAGAGAAATAAAAATGACACCTCCTATATATCAAAGTTTGTAAAAAATTACATAGAAGCTCACATTGAGTTTAAAGAGTCAAAAGCTAAACAACATGTATTTACCCGTAACGGTATGCTTACATCGCAGCTTCGCTACAAATGGGGAGTCGGAGATAAAAACAGAGATAACCATTTTCACCATGCAGAAGATGCAATTATTTTAGCTTTTTCTACACAATCTCAAGTACAGAAACTATCTACTATATCTGGAAAGAGAGAAGGTTTTAGTTTTAAAAATAGGGAGGAAAAAGCAAAAAATCTCAAGTTTGAGCCACCAATGGACGAATTTGGCAACAAAGTTAAAGAGAGTGTGGAAAATATATTTGTTTCACACATGCCAAGGAGAAAAATTAGCGGGGCGGCTCATAAAGAGACTGTTTACAGCGATAAAACATTAAGTGTAAAAAAACCTGACGGCAAGATAGACTCCCTAAAAGGAAACAGCATCAAAAACAATATAAAACTAAAACACGGCATTGCACTAAATGACACTATGCCAAGAGTTGATCTCTTTGAAAATAAAAAGACAAAAAAATACTATTTGGTCCCCATCTATGTAAGCGACTTTATAAAAGATACTCTTCCAAATAAGGCAATTGTACAAGGAAATAAGCCATGGCTTGAAATGGATGATGAGTATGAGTTTTTGTTCTCCTTTTATAAGAGTGATTTAATAGAGATTAAAACAAAAAAGACAGCGACAAAAGAGTCTGTTCAGATTTTAGGTTATTACGACGGCACGCATAGTGGAACAGCTAACATAACTTTAAAAGCACACAATGGAAGTGAAGAATATAGTTATGGCTCCCAAAACCTAGTTTTTGTAAAAAAATATCAAGTAGATGCTTTAGGAAACTATGTTGAAGTAAAAAGCCAGAAGAGAGAAGGAACAAAAAAACAAAAAAGATAAACTATAAAAAGGAGTGATTATGGCTGCATGGAGAACCATACTAGTTACAAAACCTTGCAGGTTAAGCGTCAAAAATCTTCAGTTTGTATATGAACCGCACAATGAAGAGAGCATAAAAGTCCCGCTTGAAGATATAACAGTCATAGTGCTTGAGAGCAATCAGGCAACTATCACAACAGCGCTCTTAAGCCAGATAGCCGAAAAAAACATAGCACTCTTTACGTGTGACGGCTACCACATGCCAAACGGCTGTTTTACACCATTTCATCAACACTCGCGACTCTCTCAGATAGCTCACATACAAAGAGATATAAAACTGCCTCTTAAAAAACAGCTATGGCAAAAAATCATTACCCAGAAAATCACAAACCAATCAAAGCTCCTAAACTACTTTGAGATTGACAATATCCAGCTTGAACTCTTAAAAGACAAAGTCAAATCCGGCGATGGCCAAAACCTAGAAGCACTTGCCGCTAGAAAATATTGGCAAAAACTATTTAAAGATTTTTTGCGAGACCAAAAAGCACTAGACCCGAGGAATATAGCGCTTAATTATGGCTACGCTATACTAAGAGGTGCGGTAGCAAGATCTCTAGTTTCTTACGGTTTGCTCCCTACTTTTGGAGTCTTTCACAACTCTGAGTTAAATGCTTATAACTTAGCCGATGATATGTTAGAGCCACTTAGACCTATGACAGATATGATTGTAAAAAAACTTGAACTAGAAGATGAGCTTGATGTTCATCTCGGTATAAGCGTAAAATCTGCACTTATAAATGTTCTAAACATGCAGATGAAGCTAGATGGTGAAAATGTCACTCTGCTGCATACATGTGATGTGATGGCTCATTCTTTTGTAAAATCCTTAAAACTTAATGACGCTAACTATCTAAAACTGCCGACGCTCTCATGAAAGAGTCTAAGTTTATGTGGTTATTTGTCTTTTTTGACCTGCCTACCAAAACAAAAAAGGAGCGAAGAAAATATACACAGTTTAGAAACCATCTTCTAAAAGACGGTTTTATAATGATGCAATTTTCAGTCTATACAAGAATATGTAAAGGCGATGACAGTATAGAAACGCATAAAAAAAGAGTAAAAGAGCATATACCGCCAAAAGGAAATGTTAGGATGATTTCCATTACCGACCTGCAATATGCCAAAATGGAAACGCTTATTGGAATCAAAACAGTTGAAGAAAAACTAGAAAAAAAACAACTTTTACTATTTTGAGTAAAAATGAAACAAAAAAATTTGGTTTTAAAATAAAAAATCTCTAATTATTTAATAATTATTTAAAAAAAATAAGAAAATCTAGTAATTTTCTTCCATATTTTGATGATTTTAAAAGTAAGCTTCAAACAATTGAAGCCCACTATAGCAGGCTTCAGAAGGTAGTAGTATAGCACATCCGAGTGAGAAAGGGGGCTATAACAAAGAGTTTGATGAAGCTATGGAGCTAAAAGTATAGCACATCCGAGTGAGAAAGGGGGCTATAACTCCACATCAAAGAGAATGAAGCTGTAAACCAGTATAGCACATCCGAGTGAGAAAGGGGGCTATAACACTTCTTTTGCTGTGTATTTTGAAATTAACAGTATAGCACATCCGAGTGAGAAAGGGGGCTATAACAATTTGAGTTGTTTTGCGTCGCAATACGCCAGTATAGCACATCCGAGTGAGAAAGGGGGCTATAACCTCTCTAACAAGATAGACACTATGACAAAGAGTATAGCACATCCGAGTGAGAAAGGGGGCTATAACTCTGAGCGGGCGGGAGCAAGTGCACCACTAGTATAGCACATCCGAGTGAGAAAGGGGGCTATAACACAAAATGGACTAAAAAGAAAAATCCTATCAGTATAGCACATCCGAGTGAGAAAGGGGGCTATAACTAAACTTCACAAGTTATATA
>Ga0265293_10002554_pt1 | contig 36016 bp, 28 predicted proteins | sample Munlanlewell138R_FD_192505 | JGI IMG/M metagenome (GOLD analysis project Ga0265293, IMG submission 192505) | Leachate microbial communities from a municipal landfill in Southern Ontario, Canada - Leachate well 138R | ecosystem: Engineered > Solid waste > Landfill > Unclassified | place: Canada... | reverse complement strand
CCGAACAGCGTCGCCGGCAACTGGGCTCGGGCGAACAGGTCGCGCAGTTCGGCGCGCAGTTCGCGCTGTTCTCGCAATCCATCGCCAGCGCGCTGTCGGCATCGACCGATCCGGAGCGCTGCGACGAGCAGCTCTCGCGCCTCTTGATCCGGCTGGAGGAACTGGAAAGCCAGTTCGGCGAGCACAGCCAGTTCCTCGACGACATCCTGCAAAAGCGCGAGGAACTGCTGGAGAGTTTCGAGGCGCACAAGCAATCGCTGCTGGATGCGCGCCAGCGCAGCGCGCAGGGCGTGTTCGACGCCGCGCGCCGCATCCTCGACGGCCTGCCACGCCGCACCGCGCGCTTCGCCGAGGCGGATGAACTCAATGCCTTTTTCGCCGGCGATGCATTGATCCTGAAACTGCGCGAACTGGCCGGTCGCCTGCGCGAGCTGAAGGACAACGTCAAGGCCGACGATGTCGAAGCGCGGCTCAAGGGCGTGCGCGACCAGGCGGTGCGCGCGCTGCGCGACCGGAGCGAACTGTTCGAGGGCGGCGGCAACCTGATCCGCCTCGGCCGGCACCGTTTCTCGGTCAACACGCAGGAACTGGATCTGACCATCCTGCCGCGCGAGGACGGGCTGGCGCTGCACCTGTCCGGCACCGACTATTTCGCGCCGCTCGACGATCCGGCGCTGGCGCCGCTGCGGCCGTACTGGCAGGCAGCGCTGGAATCCGAATCGCCGCAGCTTTCGCGCGCCGAATATCTGGCCGGGCTGGTGCTGGATGCCGCCGACCGTGGCGAGCACGGCTTCAGCCGCGAGCGTCTGGCGCAACTGGTGCTGGAACCGGACGCGCTGGCCCGCGCAGTGCGCGATTTCGCCACGCCGCGTTACCGCGAGGGCTACGAAAAAGGCATCCACGACCACGACGCCGCCCTGATCCTGCGCGCCGTGGTGCCGCTGCGCGATGCGGCGGGCACGCTCGTGCATGCGCCCGAGGCGCGCGCCCGGGCGCTGCTGCACTGGGTCGCGCTGGCCGACTCACCCGAGGCCGCACGCTGGCCGGCGCAGGCGCGCAACGCCACGCAGATCCGCGAACTGTTCGGCGACCATTCGGCGATGCGCGTGCTGCGCGATGAGATCGCCGCCAGCATCGAAAACGCAGGTCGGCTCAAGCTGCGCAGCGCAGGAGCCGACGTAAGTTCACCATCCAGCTTCGGCTCCGCACCTTCGGCGCTTGAGGCGACCTGCGGGAACGCGAATGCCGCATCCGCCGCCTATCTGGCGCAGGAGCTCTCCGCCGCGCATCCGCAATTCGCCTTCACCCGCTACGCGCAGCAACTGGCGACGGCGCTCAAAACCACGCTGGATGGCCCGCGCTGGGATGCACTGAACGCCACGCTCGACGCGCTCGACAACACCCCCGCGCGCCACGCGCTGCTGTGCCAATGGCTGAGCGCGCTGGTCGATGACGCCGCCAGCAAACCGGCCGATTCAGCGCAACACGCGCCGGCCACGCTGGCCGATTACATCGACGAAGCGGCGGCGCTGCTGCTGCTCGGCCCGCAGCTCCCGCACCGCATCGCGCAGGCCGATCTGGACGCCGACGTGTCCGGCCTGCTCAGCGAGCATCCACGCATCGTCGAAGGCCGCCTGCCGCTGCGCCTGTTCGACCTGATGCAACGGCTGGATGCGCACCGGCACGGCTGGCTGGCCGGCGTGCGCCGCTTCCAGCAGATCCGCCAGGACGTGCTGGCGCGCGAGCGCGAGGCCCTGCGGCTGGAGGAGTTCCGCCCGCGCCCGCTGGCCTCGTTCGTGCGCAACAGGCTGATCGACCAGTCCTATCTGCCGATCATCGGCGACAACCTCGCCAAGCAGATGGGCGCGGCCGGCGAAGGCAAGCGCAGTGATCTGATGGGCCTGCTGATGCTGATTTCGCCGCCCGGCTACGGCAAGACCACGCTGATGGAATACGTCGCCAACCGCCTCGGCCTGATCTTCATGAAGATCAACGGCCCGGCGCTGGGCCACGAAGTGCGCTCGCTGGACCCGGCGCAGGCACCGGACGCCACCGCGCGGCAGGAACTGGTGAAGCTCAACCTGGCGCTGGAAATGGGTTCCAACGTGATGCTGTACGTCGACGACATCCAGCACACGCACCCCGAATTCCTGCAAAAGTTCATCTCGCTGTGCGACGGCACCCGCCGCATCGAGGGCGTCTGGAACGGCCGCACCAAGACCTACGACATGCGCGGCAAGAAGTTCTGCGTGGTGATGGCCGGCAACCCGTACACCGAGTCCGGCGAGGTGTTCAAAATCCCCGACATGCTCGCCAACCGTGCCGACATCTACAACCTCGGCGACGTGCTCGGCGGCATGGAGGATGCCTTCAAACTCAGCTACATCGAGAACAGCCTGACCAGCAATCCGGTGCTGGCACCGTTGGCCACGCGCGACATGGCCGATCTGTACCTGCTGGTCGACAAGGCGCTGGGCCGCGAGGTCTCGACCAATGCGCTCAAGCACGATTACAGCGGTGCCGAGATCAACGAGATCGTCGAAACGCTGAAGCGGCTGATCGCGGTGCGCGAGGTCGTGTACCGGGTCAACCAGCAATACATCGCCAGCGCCGCGCAGGCCGACGCCTATCGCACCGAGCCGCCGTTCAAGCTGCAGGGCAGCTACCGCAACATGAACAAGCTGGCGGAAAAGGTTTCGGCGGTGATGAACGAGGCCGAGATGCAGCAACTGATCGCCGATCATTACCTGGGCGAATCGCAATTGCTGACTACCGGCGCGGAGGAAAACCTGCTGAAACTGGCCGAACTGCGCGACACGCTGAGCGCCGACGAGGCCGCGCGCTGGGAGCAGATCAAGGCCGGCTTCCGCCGCAACAAGGCCATCGGTGGTGCCGATTCCGACACCGGCGCGCGCCTCGTCGCGCAGTTGCGCGATCTGGTCGAAGGCGTGCAGGGACTGCGCACGCTGGCCGAAAGCCAGGCGCAGGAACATGCCGACGCACCGGCCCAGCACGCCGGGGCTGCCACCGACCCGCACTGGCCTGCGCTGATCGAGCTGCTTGAGCGCGTCGTCTCCGAACAGACCCTGGCGCGTACCTTCAGCCGCGACACCGCCACCGACGCCGCGATGTGGCTGGGCGGCCTGCGCAACGCGCTGGAAACCGGCTTCAAACCGCTGGTCGACGGCATGGCCAAACGCGCCGACCAGCACGATGCCCTGCAGGTGATCCTGCGCGAGATCGCCCGCCGCATGGGTGATGGCGCGACGCCGACGACGACCAGCCGCAGCGCGCCGGCACGGCCGCGACCACCCGCCAAGCCGTCCGCGCCATGAACGCCGGATCGACGCCGCAGAGCGCATCGCAGGCAAGCGGCGGCAAGGGTTTCCAGCGCCTGCATCCGCCGCGCCTGCCGCCGGGACGCCTGCAGATGGAGCGCCTGCTGGCCCTGCTGGTGCAGGACGGCTGGCTGAGCGCGGCGACGGCGGCGCGTGCCGGGGTGGCGGCGCGGGCGCGCAGCGAGGATCGCGAGCAGCATCCGCTGGTGCTGCTCGGCGCGCTGAAACTGGAACGCGCCGATGACGACAACGAGCCTCTGGCGCTGGAGCCGCTGACCGAATGGCTGGCGCAGGCGGTCGGCCTGCCCTATCTGCGCATCGACCCGACCCGCATCGACGTGTCATCGGTGGCCGGCGTGGTCTCGCAGGCCTACGCGCGCCGCCATCGCATCCTGCCGGTGCTGGTCGATGCCCGTCAGGTGGTGTTTGCCACCAGCGAGCCGATGGCGCTGGACTGGATCGCCGATCTGCAACCGCTGCTGCGCCGCGAGATCCGCGTGGTGGTCGCCAACCCGCTCGACCTCAGCCGCTACACGATGGAGTTCTTCGGCGTGGTGCAGTCGGTGCGCGGCATGGCCGACGCCGGCGGCGATGCCTCCGGCCTGCCGAGCTTCGAGCAACTCGTGGAACTGGGCCAGGCCGGCGAAGTGGGCGCGGACGACCGCCACGTCGTCCACATCGTCGACTGGCTGTTGCAGTACGCCTTCGACCAGCGCGCCTCCGACATCCACCTGGAGCCGCGCCGCGAGCGCGGCAAGGTGCGCTTTCGCATCGACGGCGTGATGCAGCAGGTGTTCGAGATGCCGCCGGCGGTGATGACGGCGGTGGTCAGCCGGATCAAGGTACTCGGCCGACTCGACCTGGCCGAACGCCGCCGCCCGCAGGATGGCCGGATCAAGACCCGCTCGCCCGGCGGACGCGAGGTGGAGATGCGCCTGTCGACCATGCCGACCGCCTTCGGCGAGAAGTGCGTGCTGCGCATCTTCGACCCGGAGACGGCGCTGAAACCCTTGTCCGCACTGGGTTTCAGCCCGCCCGAGGCAGCCCTGTGGCAGCAACTGGTGCAGCGACCCAACGGCATCGTGCTGGTCACCGGCCCGACCGGCTCGGGCAAGACCACGACGCTGTATTCCACCCTCAAGCGGCTGGCCACCGACGATGTCAATGTCTGCACCGTGGAAGACCCGATCGAACTGATCGCGCCGGAATTCAACCAGATGCAGGTGCAGACACAGCTTGGCCTGGACTTCGCCAGCGGCGTGCGCACCCTGCTGCGGCAGGACCCGGACATCATCATGATCGGCGAGATCCGCGACCTCGACACCGCGCAGATGGCGGTGCAGGCCTCACTGACCGGGCACCTGGTGCTGTCCACCCTGCACACCAACGACGCGCCCTCGGCGATCACCCGCCTGCTCGACCTCGGCGTGCCGCACTACCTGATCGCCAGCACCCTCAACGGCGTTTTGGCGCAGCGTCTGGCGCGCACCCTGTGCCCGCGCTGCAAGGCACCGCGACCGCTGGACGCCACCACCTGGGACGGCCTGCAACAGGACGGCCACACGCTGCCCAAGCCGGAGGTCGAACAAGGCCCGGTCGGCTGCCTGGACTGCCGCCGCAGCGGCTATCGCGGCCGCGTCGGCCTGTACGAACTGCTGCACATCACGGCCGCGCTGCGGACACGCATCCGCAGCGATTTCGACCTCGCCGCCTTCTCCCGCGCCGCCATCGCCCAGGGCATGCGCACCCTGCGCCTGGCGGCAGCGGAAAAAGTCGCCGCCGGCCTGACCACGGCGGAAGAAGCCCTCGGCGTGCTGCCGCCGCGCGAGTGAGGCTGGACCGAAGCGTCGGTTCCACCGCTGCGCGGCTTGAACCGGCCTACGACTTAAACCGATCTGCGACAGGCTGTGTAGGTCGGTTCAAGGCCCGAAGGGCCGGAACCGACGCCGAAGGTCATTGCAAGGGCACGAGGGTCGATGTCTCATCATCGGCAAAATGTCGCCAGTCGTAGGCCGGTTCAAGCCGCGCAGCGGTGGAACCGACAAGGGGTTTGGAGAGTTCAAGACGCCCGGGCTGCCGCGCGGGCTTCAGGGCCTGGTCTTTTCGCGCTGGTAGGGTTTGAGCAGGAAGCTGGTGGCGCGGCTGATGGCGGCGGGGACGACGCTGCCGTGGTCTTCGCCGTCGATGCGGTCGAAGCGGGCTTCGATGCCGGGGGCGGCGTCGAGCACGCGGGCGGCACCGGCACCCTGGTCGACCTGGGCGCGGGCGGCGAGGTCGCGGTGGATGTCGCTGGCGTGGTGGTGGCGGGTCACGCCGGGGGCGGGTGATTGTTCGTACTCGCCGGCGGTGATCAGGACCCGCAGCGGCGGGTCGGCGGCGTTGCGGGCTTGGGCGAATTCGACCAGCGGCGGGCCCATCACGCCTTCGCCGTACCACAGCGAGGGGCTGGCGGCGATGTAGGTCTGGAACGTCTCCGGGGCGCTGACCAAGGCGTGCAGCACGAACAGGCCGCCGAAAGAGTGGCCGAAGATCGCCTGGCGCTGCGGGTCGACGGCGACGAGCTGCGCCACCGCCGGTTTCAGTTCATCGCGGATGAACGCGAGGAAGGCGTCGCCACCGCCGCTGGGACCGCGCAGACGCGGGCTGTCGCTGGGCACGGGAGTGAGGTCCAGGGTGCGGGCGAGGCGGGTGTCGACGCCATCCGGATAGCCGATGCCGACGATCACCGCACCCATGCCGGGCGGCGAGTCCGGCCGGCGCTCGAAGGCGCGCACGGTTTCCACCACGGTGAGGAACAGATGATTGGCATCGAGCACGTAGAACACCGGATAGCCGGTTTCCGGCGCGGCCGCCTGCGGGGCGGCGATGAACAGCCGGTAGTCGCGGCCATTGGCGGCGCGCATGTCCCATTGGCGCAGGTTGGGCAGTTGCATCGGCGCGGTCTGCGGCAGCGCCTCCGATGCGGCCTGGGCCGGCGGCAGCGCGGCGCAGCCGGCGAGCAGCGGCAGGGACAGCAGCAGGCAGGCGAGCGTGCGGATCATCGACGACATCCTGAAGGGGCTGCCGCCCGCCGTCCAGGGCGACGGGCGGGCAGCAGCGGCGGCATCACCAGCGCTTGTCGAAGGTCAACAGCAGGGTGCGGCCGAGGATCGTCGCGTTGGACGGGTCGTAGGGATCGGGCAGGGCGTCGTTGGCTGCCGTGCCGCCGTCGACGAACGGCGGATCCTCGTCGCCGACGTTGACCGCCGAGAAGCCGATCCGGGCACCGTCGAAGAAGCCGCCGAAGCCGCTGAGATCGTAATCGGCGCGCAGATCGATGGTGGTCCAGGAGTCGATCTTGATCGGGTTGGCGGCGGCCACCGGGATGCCGGCGGCGTTCGGCGCGAGGCAGCCGGAGGCGCACTCGTAGCTGTCGACGTAGTTGACGACAAAGCCGAGGCTGAGCGCGTTGCGACGCCAGGTCAGACCCTGCTGCGAGCGCCACGGCACCGGGTTGCCGACGGCGCTGTACTTGCCGAGCTGATCGACGAACGGCGACTCCGGGTTGGCCTGGATTTCGTAGCTGTTGAGCCAGGTGCCACGGATGAACAGGTCGATGGCGCTGCCGGGGGCGGTATCGAAACCGTAGCCGAGGTTGAAGTCGACGCCGTCCATCTCCAGCGAGGAGAGGTTGAGCTGGGTGGCGTTGACGATCATCGCCACGTCATCCGGCGACTGCACCGGGCCGGCACCGAGCTGGCCGAGGTAGCGCGGGTCGTTTTCGATCAGGTCGCGCACGCGGGTGGCGCTGGGGTTGATTTCCAGGCTGCCGATGTAGGGCGTGGTGCCGGTGGCGAACAACTGCGCCAGGATGCCGCCGAGCTGGCCGGCCTGGATGCGGACGATGCGGTCGTCGACACTCAGGTTGAAGTAGCTGGCCCCGAGCCGGAAACCGGGCAGCGCTTCCGGCGTCCAGTCGAAGCCGACGGTCCAGGTGCGCGACTCCTCCGGCTTCAGCGTCGGGCCGGCACCGCCGGAGATGACGATGGCGGTGAAGGTGCAGTTGCCGGCACCGCCGGGCGTGCCGCTGACGCCGTTGAGCGGCACCAGGGTGGTGTTGCAGGGCGCGTTGTACAGGTCGGCGCGCATGAAGGCACCGTTGCCGCCGGTGATCGGCTGCACGCCGTTGTAGGCGTAGCGCATCGGCGGGGCGTGGAAGGAGGTGCCCCAACTGCCGCGCAGGGTCAGGCTGTCGGTCGGTTTGAAGTCGAGGCCGACCTTCGGGTTGAAGGTGGAGAAGTCGCCCAGCCCATCGCCATGCTCGTAACGGCCGGCGATGGACAGGTCGAGCTTCTTCGCCCAGGACTTTTCGTTGTCGCGGCCGATCAGCGGGATCGCCAGTTCGGCGAACAGCGCACCGACGTCGCGCTCGGTGTCGCCGAAGGTTTCCTGCTGCGGCGTGATGCTGCGCCAGTTGAAGTCCAGCCCGCCGCCGATCTTCTCGCGCCGGTAGTCGATGCCGGCGGCCAGTTTGGCCATGCCGCCGCCGACCTGGAACAGATCGCCATCGACCTTGAAACTGGCCTGCGCCAGCCACGAGGTGAAGCTGAGGTTCTCGTAGCCGATCAGTTGCGCCAGCACGCGCTCGGACAGCGGATCGGTGCTCCACGGATTGAACGCTTCGTAGCCCAGCCCGGCGCAGTACGCCTGCTGCGCGGTCGGATTGGCCGGCAGGTTGGCCTGGCTGATGCCCAACTGGCTGCAGACGATGGAGGTGGGTGCCTGGACGCGGCCGCCGGCCGGCGTCGGCAGGTAATCGTAGATGTTGGCGTTGCGCTGCACGGCGCTGTTGCGCTGCTGGTCCTCGCGGCTGTAGGACAGCGCCGCCTCGCCGCGCCAGCTTCCGCCCAGTTCGAACAGTGCGCCGAAGTTGGCGGCCAGGCTGTCGACGCCGACATCGCGGGTCAGCGGGCGGTCGTCGATGACCACGCCGTAGTTGTTGGCGACGCCGGGGATGAAGTGCGGATTGCTGTTGGCGATGTTGCCGTACAGCGCCAGATAGCCCTGGTTGTAGTGGCCGTCGCGCTGGCTGTAGCGCAGGTCGCCGTACAGCGACGTGGTGTCGCTCAAGTCCTGCTCGAAGCCGAGGAAGGCACTGTGGCGCTCCATCTCCGGCATCACGTCGACCATCTCCCAGGCGTTGTAGGTGTTGCCAACGCCGTCGCCGACCGCGATCAGGTCGGCGGCGGTCAGGCCGAGGCCGTTGCCGCCGGGCACGCGGAAGGCGACGTTGCCGTTGGCGGCGGCGGTGCCGCTGAACAGGTTGGCTGCGCTGCCGGCGCGACCGGTGACGCGCCGCCAGTTGATGCCGCCGCGATCACTGAAGTCGTTGCCGTTGTAGAGATCGCGGTCGGTGGCGAGGATGTTGTCCTGGCGGTTGTACTCGTAGCCGAGGATCAGCCCGCCGCGATCCCACTGCGTGCCCCAGGTGTGGCCGAGCTGCATGTTGTCGCCGCCGCCCTGGGTGGTGGTGCCGACGCGCAGGCTGGTGTGGGCACCGTCATCGCTGCGCTTGAGGAGGATGTTGACGACGCCGCCGACGGCATCGGAGCCGTACACCGCCGAGGCGCCGTCGAGCAGGATCTCGATGTGCGAGACGGCGTTGCTGGGGATGTTGGAGATGTCGACGAAGTCGCCGTACTGGCCGGCCGAGGCAACCCGGCGGCCATTGACCAGCACCAGGGTGGACAGCGCGCCCAGACCGCGCAGGTTGACGCCCTGGCCGCCGGTCATGTTGGAGCCGGCGACGCTGGCGTCCTGACCGCCCTGCACGTTGTCCGACATGCCGACGCCACCGGCGAAGTTGGCCGGCAGGTCGCGCAGGAAATCGCCGATGGTGGTCTTGCCGCTGGCCTGGATCTGCTCGGCGTCGATCACCAGCACGCTGTTGCCGGCCGGTTCCGCGCCGCGGATGTGGGTGCCGGTCACCACCACCGCGTCGAGCGACTTCTCCTCCTCGCCCGGCGTCTGCGCGTGCAGGGCACCGGAAACGGCCAGCGCCAGCAGGCTGATGCCGCCTGCCAGTGCGCGGATACGACGTGCGTGCTTGTCCATTCGATCTATCCCCAGGTATGCAGCGGATGGTGGCTCCGGGCACCAACGGACGGGTTGGGCGCGGCGGAATGATGTTGCATTGCAGCAGAACCTGTGCTAGTTCCGCCATCGGCCGCGATATGACCAGACTCGTCCTGCGCTTGTCAAGAAATTACGAAATTTTGTTTGTTGGCGCTACGCTGAAGGCCAACGACCGCGATCCCTTCCGATGAAAATTCGATAATTCTGCCTCAATCTGCCACACTTGAGAATAGGTCGCAAATGCATTGGCGGCTTGCATCCTGCACTGGGCGTATTGATTTTCGAAATTAAGCTGCGCATGCTTGCGCCATGAGCACCTTGAAGCAGGCCCCGCCGCCCTCGGCGCGGACGCTGGCCCGGCAGGCCTACCAGCGCATCCGCCATGACATCGTCAGCGGACGCCTGGTGGCCGGCAGCAAGCTCAAGCTGGAATCGATGGTGCAGCAGTACGAAATCGGCATGTCGCCGCTGCGCGAGGCGCTGGCGCGGCTGGTCGGCGACCAGTTGGTGAAGACCGAGGACCAGCGCGGCTTCTGGGTCGCGCCGCTGTCGCTGCAAGAGCTGGACGACATCTCGCGCGTGCGCAAGCTGGTCGAGACCGAGGCGCTGCGGCTGTCCATCGAACAGGGCGGACCGGACTGGGAAGCCGCCGTGCAATGCGCCTTCGACGAGCTGACCGAAGCCGAACAGATGATCGCCGGCAAGGAAAGCAAGGTGTCGCAGGAAACGGTGGACCACTGGGAACAGCGCAACCACGCCTTCCACACCGCCCTGATCGCCGCCTGCGATTCGCCCTGGCTGATCAAGTTGCAGGAACTGCTTTATCACCAGTCCGAGCGCTATCGGCAGGTATCGCTGAAGCATTCCCACGGCCGCCGCTTCATCCACGACGAACACACCGCGATCTTCGAGGCAGTGATGGCGCGCAACGCCCTGCGCGCCTGCCGCCTGACCGAGGACCATCTGATGCGCACCTATGACGCGGTGCGCAACGCCATGTCGCAGGCCCGCCAGCAGGATGAGCCGCCGGGCTGGTAGCAAGCCGGGTTCAATCCCGGTTCAAGGCATTTCCCCGACGCGCCGCAGGACCGTCTCGATGACGGATGGCGAGATGCGGAAATCGGAGGCGTGAAGACGGGCGAAGGCCTGGCGCGCTGAGGCGATCAGCCCGCGCGATTTCGCCATGCCGATGACGGCGGCGGTGCCGGCCACGCGCAGGCCTTGTTCCAGCGCCAGCGCGCGTCCGGCACGGTCGTCCATCAGCAACAGTGCCGGGCCGGCATGGGCGAGCGCAATGCGGATGCAGGCGGCCTCGCCTTCGTCCAGATCCGGCAACGGTGGCAGCGCGGGGGTCGGCCTGTGGACGGCGAGCCATCCGGCGGTTTCGGTGGCGAGAATGTCGCGTTCCTCGGCAAAACCCAGCCCCGGTACCACTTCGCGATATACCTCCTCGGGCATCCGGACCCGGCCGAACAGGGCGTGCAGCCAATCAAGCCCGTCTACCCGCGCCAGCCCGATCAGCGGACTGGCGTCGGTCAGGACGAGGCCAGCCATTCTTCGAGCGTTTCCATGTCGCGCTGCGTTTCATCGGCATCCAGCCGGACGACGGGGATGCCCAGCCGCGAAAGATGCCCGACGAAGGTCGCCAGCGGCATGTCCGCCAACCCGGCGGCACGCGCCAACGAGAGCTGGCCGTCGCGGAACAGCGCGGTAGCCAGCGCCGGACGTACGCCGGGCGCGTCCAGCCCACCCGCTGCCTCGATGCCCACCATCACGGCATCCGGGCGATCACGGTTCATCACCACCACCACATCCTTCTGCGCCTTGCGCAGTGCTTGGGTAGGGTTGTTCTTGAGACCGCTGACGTTGACCGATTCCATTCCTATTCCTCGTGGGAATGTTTGATAGGAATGAATTATGGGCTTCTGGCTGGATGGCGGCAAGGCAGGATGAGGCGGATCGGCCGTTCGTGATGAAGGTCAGGCGGGCCGTTGCGAGGCGGCATGGCAGACGCCCGACGGTCCGGATTCAGTGACCGTCAGACGCCTCTCTGGCGGGTGCAGCCCTCCGGACCCGCCTCACTCCCCGGCGCACAGGCGCGGATGGGTCTTGAGCAGGTCGCGGGTGCGTTCGAAGCCTTCCACGGCGCGCGGGTCGTAGGGTTTGGTGTTCTCGGAGACGTACAGGCCGACGATCAGGTCGCCCTGTTTGTCGTAGAAGCCAACGATGCGGGTGAACTTGTCCGCTTCCCTGGTCGGCAGTTGCATGGCCCAGATCTGGTCGACTTCCTGCGGGGTGATGTGGCCGTGTACGCCGGCACCGTCGTCGGCGTACATGTCGTACCAGATCGGCGAACTGCTGCCCTGGGTCTGCGGCACCGTGCTGGGGAAGTTCCAGGCGTGCATGCCGCCGGAGGTGAAGACGAGACCGATTTTGGTGTCCTTGCCCCAACTGTCGATGGATTTCCATACCTCGGCGAAGAACAGCCGGTTGGAGCGCACGCCATAGGCATGGTCGGGATGGAAGGCGCTGGCGACGGTGGCTTCCTTCATGCGGAACAGGCGGGCGGCGGCCGGCGGCGGGCCGCCGGGGCGGATGTTGGCGTAGTAGTTCTGGATGACCTTGGCGTCGTCGGCGCTGGCGCAGGTGGTGTCGGCCAGCGCCGGGCTGGCGAGGCCGGCCAGCAGCAGGATCGGGATAAGTGTTGTGCGGATCATGTCGGTTTCCTTGCGCGATGAGGGGCTGGCGGCCGGGGTGAGTCAGGCGGATGCGGCGGCTTCCGGGTCGCCGTGGGTCAGGTATTCCCACATGCGTTCGAGCAGGCGGCCGTTCCATGTGGCGCGCTGGCGCGCTTCGGCCTCGGTGAAGGCGACGGCGAGGTCCGGCGCGGCGAGACAGTCCAGTTCGACCCGCGCGGCGTCTTCCAGATACCAGGCGAGGACGACGGCGGCTTCGATGCTGTCGCCGGCAACGACCGCGCCGTTGCCGCGCATGACGATGGCCGGGGCGTCGCCGAGTTGCTGCGCCAGTCGCGCCGCCTGGGCATCGTCGCGCAGCAGCAGCGGGTCGTCCCACAGCGGCGGCTGCGGATGGAAATAGCTGCCGAAACCGTGACGCGCGCGCGGCGTGCGGCGCAGCACGCTCAGGCTCATCGTCTTCGGCGGCTGGATGCGGGCGACACCGTGGACATCCGGCCGCAGGCGATAGATTTCGCGATGGATGCGCACTTCCGGCAGCACGCCATCCGGCAAGGGACCATCGATGGGCGCGACGACGCAGGGCTCGCCCGGCGCGACCAGGCCAAGCGGGCGCGCCGGCGCGACGAGGAAGCGCCGCGCGTCCAGGCGCAGGCTGCAATGGCCGTAGGCGTGCACCAGTCCGTGCCGGCCGAGTGCGCGGGCGGCGATTCGCAGGCGACGCGACAGCGCCGCGTCCACCGCCTCGCTCATGTGTTGAACTCCCGGATCGCCGGTTTTGCACCCCATTCGCAGAAACCCTTGGGGCCGAACTCGAACTGGCGCTCGCGGTAGAGCAGTTCGTCGCTGATCTCGCAGACGCCGGAGGAATACTCGTAGACCATGCCGTGCGGGCCTTCGAAATACAGGAAACGCGCGGAAGAGGTCGGATGCTTGCCCGGGCCGAACACCACTGCGATGCCGTGCTCGCGGATCAGGTTGTGCGAGCGCTGGATGTCGTCGACGCTGGCGACCTGATGGTTGATGTGCTGGATGCCGGCGCGGTCGCTGGGAAACAGGGCGATTTTGTGGTGGACGCGGTCGATGCGCAGCAGCGGCGCGTCGCCGATGCGGTCGCTGACGCGGGCGTTGCAGACCGTGGTCCAGAAGCGCTCGTCGCGCTCGACATCGGTGCTGCACAGGCCGACGTGGCTGAAACCGGTGATGCCGGCATCGCGCGCGCCGCGATAGCGGCCGGCACCCGTTTCCGGTCGCCACGCCAGTTCGATGGCGTTGCCGGTGGGATCGTCGAAGCCGATGAAGGCGCGCACGCGGCGCTGCTCGGCATCGACTGCGCTGCCCTGGCGAACGCGATGGCCGAGGCGTTCCAGCGTGGCGGCGGCTTCGTCAAGCTGCTCGCGGCGGTCGACCTCGAAGGCCAGCGTGTGCGCGGCGGGATCGCCCTCGAAGTAGGTGAGCGTGTGGGCGCGATGATCGGAGCGCAGCGACACCGCGCGCGTGCTGCGCTCCGCCACTTCCAGGCCGAGGATGGTGGTGGCGTAGTCGCGGGCGGCGTCGAGGTCGGTCGTCCCCAGGCGGACGTAGCAGACATCGCGCAGGGCGATCATGCCTTGCCGACCTCGCGCAGCGCCGGACGCGGACGCAGGGCCGCGCCGGGCTGGAACTCGGCGATGGCGCAGTCGCTGCCCCAGGCGCAATAGGACGACGGCTCGGCCGGGAACTGGCGTGGGCGGTCGTCGGGACCGATGCGGCGGCCTTCGGCGATCATGCTGAAATGCACGCCATCGGGGCCGGGAAAGCTCAGGAACGCCTGGCCGGAGGTCGGCCGCCGGCCGGGGCCGTGCGAGGCGGTCGCGCCCTGTTCGCGCAGCAGGTAATGCTGCTGCATCAGTTTGTCGACGCTTTCCACCGCGTACTCCACCGCCAGCACGCCGGCCTGTGCGGACGGATGCAGGGCGAGGCGATGGTGGGCGGCATCGAAGCCGAGATAGGCGGCGTCGCCGACCCAGTCGCGCACCGACAGACCGAACAGTTCGGTCCACAGCGCCTCGTCCTGGGCCAGGCTGGGCGTGCGCATGGCGACGGCTTCGAGGCCAGTCACGCCGCTGTCGCGCGAGGGGAAGAAGCGCCAGCCCTTGTGCTGCGGTCGCCAGACCAGTTCGACATCGAGACCGCCGGGCGTGGCGAAGGCGAGCAGCGCCTTGACCTGTCGGCGCGTCGCCAGGGCATCGTCGAAACGGGCGGCGATGCCGCGCACCGCCAGCGCCTCGGCGGCGCGGCCCAGCGCGGCGTGATCGCGCACTTCCAGGCCGATTGCCGAGCGGCCCTGGGCGGCGTCGCCCAGGATCAGGGTGTAGGCGCGGGCGTCGCTGCGCAGGGCGATCTCGCCGTCCTGGCGAAACGCTTCGCGCAGGCCCAGCGCCTGCTGCGCTTCGGCGGCGGCCTGTTCCGGCACGCGGCAGGCCAGGCGGACGTGACGCAGTTGTTCGATGGCGATGCTCATGCGGTTCTCCGAAGCGGTTGCCGGTCCGGCGCGAAGGCCGCGTCAGCCGAGCCGATGGCGGACGATGCGGGCGAACACGCTGGCCGCCACCGGCAGCAGTTCGTCGTCGAAATTGAAGGTCGGGTGGTGGCACATGGCGCTGTCCTGGCCGATGAACAGGTAGGCCCCCGGCCAGCGCTCCAGCATGTAGGAAAAGTCGTCGGAAAACGGATAGGCGCGGCGGTCGGTTTCGACCATGCCCTCGCCCAGCACTTCTTCCAGCGCCTGCGCCGCCAGCCGCGCCTGCTCGACGCCGTTGACACAGGGCGGACAGGAATGCGGAATGGTCAGCTTGACCTCGCAGCCGGAGAGCAGGGCCTGCGCCTCGCAGAGCCGGCGCAGGCGGTCGACGAGCGCCTCGTGCACCGTGGTGGACAGGGCGCGGATGGTGCCGCTGAGCGTGGCCGAGGACGGAATGATGTTGTGCGTGGTGCCGGCGCTGATCTGGCCGACATTGATCAGCGCCGCTTCCATCGGATCGATGTGGCGACCGACGATGGCGGAAATCTCCACCGCCAGGCGCGCCGCCACCTGCAAGGGATCGTTGGCCTTGTGCGGCGCGGCGGCGTGGCCGCCCAATCCTTCGATGGCGATCTCGAACACCGCCAGCGATTGCAGGGTCGCGCCGGGCCGCACGCTGGCCCGGCCGAAGCCGAGCAGGGGCATGTTGTGGAAGGCGTAGACCTCATCGCAAGGCCAGCGCTCGAACAGGCCGTCCGCGATCATCTTGATGGCCCCGCGACCACCTTCCTCGGCCGGCTGGAAGATCAGCGCGACACTGCCGCTGGCCGGCGGATGGGCGACCAGGTACTTGGCGCAGCCGAGCAGCGCCGCGGTGTGGCCATCGTGGCCGCAGGTGTGCGCGGTGCCGTCGCGCTGCGAGCGATAGGGAACGTCGTTCTGTTCCTGCATCGGCAGCGCGTCCATGTCGGCGCGCAGGCCGATGCGCGGGCCGGGCTTGCCGCTATCGATGACGGCGACCACACCGGTGCCACCCAGTCCGTCATGCACCTCCAGGCCCAGCGAAGCCAGCACCTCGGCGACCAGGGCGCTGGTGCGCACCTCCTCGAAGCCCAGTTCCGGCCAGGCATGAATCTGCCGCCGCCAGGCGGTCATCTCGGCGGACAGGGCGCGGATCGGTGCGAGGGAACCGGGTGTCGACATGACGGCCTGCGGACAGAGTGAGGGAGGCTGTGATGAGACCAGATTGCCTGTGGGCTGTCAAGCCTAATTTCGATATTTTTGCCGGGATTTGGCCACTCCGACCCGACAATCCGGCCAAAGGATTTGACTAATTTCGACTTTTTCTTCAGATTGCCGGCATGTCCTGCGCGCAGCGGCGCTCTGCCGGACAATCGCCCAACCTGCCGCCCTGGAACGCCCATGACCCCGCAAGCCGCAGCAAGCGCCAACCCGCTCCCGGTGATCAGCCATTTCATCGACGGCCGCGCCGTCGCCTCCTCGCGACCGCTGTTCGAGAACCGCGACCCGGCCAGCGGGCGCGTCCGCGGCCATGTTCACGAGGCCGACGCGGAGATCGTCGACCAAGCGGTGCAGGCGGCACGACGGGCCTTGAAGGGGCCATGGTCGACCTTCACCGATGCGCAGCGCGCCACCATCCTGCGCAAGCTGGCGCAGGGCATCCGTGACCGCTTCGACGAATTCCTCGCCGCCGAGATCGGCGACACCGGCAAACCGCAGGCGCTCGCCAGCCATCTCGACATCCCGCGCGGCGCGGCGAATTTCGACATATTCGCCGATCAGATCGCCAACGCCGCCACCGAAACCTTCCGCTCGCCGACCCCGGACGGCCGGCTGGCGCTGAACTACGGCCTGCGCACGCCGCGCGGCGTGATCGCGGTGATCTGCCCGTGGAACCTGCCGCTGCTGCTGATGACCTGGAAGATCGCCCCGGCGCTGGCCTTCGGCAACACCGTGGTGGTGAAGCCCTCGGAGGAAACGCCATCGACCACCGCCCTGCTCGGCGAGGTGATGCGCGATGCCGGCGTGCCCGATGGCGTGTTCAACGTGGTCCACGGCTTCGGCCCGGACAGCGCCGGCCAGTATCTGACCGAGCACCCCGGCGTCGATGCGATCACCTTTACCGGCGAGACGCGCACCGGCGAGGCGATCATGAAGGCCGCTGCGGTCGGCGTGCGGCCGGTGTCGTTCGAACTGGGCGGCAAGAACGCCGGCATCGTGTTTGCCGATTGCGACCTCGACGCCGCCGTCGCCGGCATCACCCGCTCGGCCTTCCTCAACAGCGGCCAGGTCTGCCTGGGCACCGAGCGCGTCTATGTCGAGCGACCGATCTTCGACGAGTTCCTGCGCCGCCTGAAGGCATCCGCCGAGGCGCTGCGGCCGGGCGATCCGAACGACGAATCGACCAGTTTCGGCCCGCTGATCAGCGAGGAACACCGGCGCAAGGTGCTGGCCTACTACGAGCGCGCCCGCACCGACGGGGCCACCGTGGTCAGCGGCGGCGGCGTGCCCGAGCTGCCCGCCGAACTGGCCGGCGGAAGCTGGGTGCAGCCGACCATCTGGACCGGGCTGGCCGAGGATTCCGCAGTGATCCGCGAGGAAATTTTCGGCCCGTGCTGTCATCTGGCACCCTTCGACCGCGAGGAGGAAGCCATCGAGCGCGCCAACGACAGTCCGTATGGCCTGGCGACCACGATCTGGACTCAGGATCTGACCCGCGCCCACCGCGTCGCCGCCGCCATCGAGGTCGGCATCGCCTGGGTCAACTGCTGGTTCCTGCGCGACCTGCGCACTGCCTTCGGGGGTGCCAAGCAGTCCGGCATCGGCCGCGAGGGCGGCGTGCACGGACTGGAGTTCTACACGGAGCTGCGCAATGTCTGCATCAAGCTTTGAGGCGCTGCTGGGCGAGGCCGGGGTACGCGAATCCGCGCGCCTGCTCGGCGCGGCGGCACGCACGCGGACGGCCTGCGATCCGGTCAGGCCGGCGCTCGAAGCACACGGCATCGACGCCGCCTACGCGGTGCAGCACCTGCTGACCGAACAGGCGCTGGCGTCCGGGCGGCGCATCGTCGGCCGCAAGATCGGCCTGACCTCGGCCGCGGTGCAGCAGCAACTGGGCGTCGACCAGCCCGACTTCGGCATGCTGTTCGACGACATGGAATACGGCGACGGCCAGGAAGTGCCGCTGTCGCGGCTGATCCAGCCCAAGGTCGAGGCCGAGATCGCCTTCGTCATGGAACGCGACCTCGACGCCGAGCGCCCTGCGCTGGGCCATGTGCTGAACGCCATCGGCTACGCGCTGCCGGCCATCGAGATCGTCGACAGCCGGGTGCGCGACTGGAAGATCGGCATCCTCGACACCATCGCCGACAACGCCTCCTCGGCGCTGTACGTGCTCGGCGGTTCGCCGAAGAAGCTCGACGGCCTGGAACTGGCGCTGTGCGGCATGTCGCTGGAGCTGCGCGGCGAGCCGGTCTCGGTCGGCTGCGGCGCGGCCTGCCTCGGCAATCCGCTCAACGCGGTGGTCTGGCTGGCGCGCACGGTGGCGCGAGTGGGCCGTCCGCTGCGCGCCGGCGACGTGGTGCTGTCCGGCGCACTCGGGCCGATGGTGCCGGTGCAGGCCGGCGACGTGTTCGAAGCGCGCATCGCCGGCCTCGGCTGCGTATCGGCCGTGTTTTCGGAGGAGTAGGCGATGGACAAGGTGAAAGTCGCAATCATCGGTTCCGGCAACATCGGCACCGATCTGATGATCAAGCTGCTGCGCCGCAACGGGCCGCTGGCGATGGCGGCGATGGTCGGTGTGGACCCGGATTCCGACGGCCTGGCGCGGGCCAGGCGCATGGGCGTCGCCGCCACCCACGAAGGTCTCGACGGCCTGCGCGCGATGCCGCTGTACCGCGACATCGGCATCGTTTTCGACGCCACCTCGGCCGCCGCACATGCGCGTCACGCCGAAGCGCTGCAAGCCGACGGCAAGCGCGTGATCGACCTGACGCCGGCGGCGCTCGGCCCCTATGCGGTGCCGGCGGTCAACCTCGATGCGCACATCGATGCGCCCAACCTCAACATGGTCACCTGCGGCGGCCAGGCGACGATTCCCGTCGTCGCGGCGGTGTCGCGCGTGGTGCCGGTGCGCTATGCCGAGATCGTCGCCTCCATCGCGTCGAAATCCGCCGGCCCCGGCACCCGCGCCAACATCGACGAATTCACCGAAACCACGGCACGCGCCATCGAATCGGTCGGCGGCGCTTTGAGGGGCAAGGCGATCATCGTGCTCAATCCGGCCGAGCCGCCGCTGATCATGCGCGACACCATCTATTGCCTGACCGAAGGCGGCGACGAGGCGGCGATCCGCGCCTCGATCCAGCGCATGGTCGCAGCCGTCGCCGGCTACGTGCCCGGCTACCGGCTGAAGCAGGACGTGCAGTTCGAAGCGCTCGATGCCGCCGCCTGCGCCGCGATCCTGCGCCAGCCGGCGGCGAAGGCCGGGCTGAAGGTCAGCGTGTTCCTCGAAGTGGAAGGTGCCGGCCATTACCTGCCGGCCTACGCCGGCAACCTCGACATCATGACCTCGGCGGCGCTGGCCGCAGCCGAGCGCATGGTGGAACTGTCGCGACAGCAGGAGGTGGCGTGATGTCCTTCGTGCCCCATGAGCGGCTGTACATCCAGGACGTGACCCTGCGCGACGGCATGCACGCCATCCGTCATCAGTACGGCGTCGACCACGTCCGCGCGATTGCCAGGGCGCTGGACGCGGCCGGCGTCGCCGCGATCGAGGTTGCCCACGGCGACGGCCTAGCCGGTTCCAGCTTCAACTACGGCTTCGGCCGCCACGACGATCTCGAATGGATCGAGGCGGTGCGCGAGAGCGTGTCGCAGGCCATCCTCACCACCCTGCTGCTGCCGGGCATCGGCACCGTGCACGACCTGCGCGAAGCGGTGTCGGCCGGCGTGCGTTCGGTGCGCGTGGCGACGCATTGCACCGAGGCCGACGTGGCGCGCCAGCACATCGAGGAGGCGCGGCGGCTCGACATCGACGTCGCCGGCTTCCTGATGATGTCGCACATGATCGAACCCGCCGCGCTCGCCGAGCAGGCGAAGAAGATGGAGAGCTACGGCGCGTACTGCGTCTACGTGACCGACTCCGGCGGCGCGCTGACCATGGACGGCGCGCGCGAGCGGGTACGCGCGCTGCGCGAGGCGCTGAAACCGGAAACCCGGATCGGCATCCACGCCCATCACAACCTGTCGCTGGGCGTGGCCAACTCCATCGTCGCGGTGGAGCACGGCGTGACCCGCGTCGACGCCTCGCTGGCCGGCATGGGTGCGGGTGCCGGCAATGCGCCGCTGGAAGTGTTCATCGCCGCCGCCGAGCGCATGGGTTGGGATCACGGCTGCGACCTGTTCAGATTGATGGACGCCGCCGAGGATCTGGTGCGGCCACTGCAGGATCGCCCGGTGCGGGTCGACCGCGAGACGCTGAGCCTGGGTTATGCCGGCGTCTATTCCAGTTTCCTGCGCCACGCCGAGAAGGCCGCCGCCGATCATGGCCTCGATGTGCGCTCGATCCTGATCGAACTGGGCGAGCGGCGCATGGTCGGCGGGCAGGAGGACATGATCGTCGACGTGGCGCTGGATCTGGTTCAGCAGCGCAAGCGCAAGGCGGACGCCGCATGACGAGCGCCATGATCCGTTTTCCCTTCTCCCCCCGGGAGAATGTGCCCGTCGGGCGAATGCGGGTGCGAGCGAAGCACGGCACTACCATCTCGCGGCGAGGTTTGCCTGTCGTACTTCGCCCGAACCCTCACCCCAACCTCTCTCCCGGCGGGAGAGGGGCTTACGAGATCGCCTGATGACCGACATCGCCGCCCTCGCCGAACGGCTGGACAACGCCGCCCGCCACGCCACCGCCACGCCGCAGCTCGAACAGCCGATCACGCTGGACGAGGCCTACGCCGTGCAGCGCGCCAGCATCGCGCGTCGGCTGGCGCGCGGGGAAACCCGCGTCGGCATCAAGATGGGCTTCACCAGCCGCGCCAAGATGGTGCAGATGGGCGTCTCCGACCTGATCTGGGGCCGCCTGACCTCGGCGATGCTGATCGAGGACGGCGGCAGCATTTCGCTGAAGGATTACGTGCATCCGCGCGTCGAGCCGGAGGTCGCCTTCCTGATCGGCAGGCCGCTGTCCGGCCGGGTCACCGCGATGCAGGCGCTGGCCGCTGTCGAGGCGGTGGCGCCGGCGCTGGAGATCATCGATTCGCGTTACCAGAACTTCCGCTTCTCGCTGACCGACGTGGTCGCCGACAACAGCTCCTCGTCCGGTTTCGTGGTCGGGCCGTGGTCCTCGCCGGCCACCGACCTGTCGAACCTCGGCCTGGTGATGGCCTTCGACGGCCGTCCGCAGGCGTTCGGCTCCAGCGCCGCCATCCTCGGCCATCCGCTGCGCTCGCTGGTGGCCGCCGCGCGGGTGGTGGCCGAAGCCGGCGAAAGCCTTTCTCCCGGCGATATCGTGCTGGCCGGCGGTGCCACCGCCGCCAGTGCGCTGGCGGCCGGCGTCTTCGTTGCGCTGGCCATGCAGTCGCTCGGCCGCTGCGGCTTCCACGTCAGGGACTGACCCATGCCATTGATCCACGCCAGCATCATGACCGGCCGCAGCCACGCGCAGAAGGCCGCCTTCGCCAAGGCGGTGACCGAGGCCGCCGCGCAGCATCTCGGCGCGCCCGCCGCGGCGGTGCGGGTCATCTTCCACGAAGTGCCGCCCAGCGACTGGTTCACCGCCGGCGAACCGAAGGCAGTGCCGGCCGAGCCGCGCTGACCGTCGCCCGCCGCGCCCTGCGATCCCTTGCCGAGCAAGCCGACCATGTCCGAAGCCGTGTCCAAGCCCGCCGTCGACGCCGCTGCGTCCAGGTGGCCGCTGTTGATCGTGGTGACGCTGGCGGTGACCGCGCTGACCGAATGGATCGGCGCGCTGCCGATTGCCCTGGGCAAGGCGCAGATCGTCATCCTGCCGATGCTGACGGCGCTGCTGCTGACCACCCTGCTGGCGGTCTGGCATCGACGCTTTCCGCCGCTGCTGCAACTGGACCTGGCAGCGCAGCGGCAGGCCGACCGCCTGCTCGACACGGCGCTGTTGCTGTTCATCGTCAAGCTCGGCCTGATGGCCGGTGCCAACATGGATGCGCTGCGCGCGGTCGGCTGGGCGCTGGCCTTCCAGGAACTGGGCCACGCCTTCGGCACCATGGTGCTGGCGCTGCCGCTGGCGCTGCTGCTCGGCATCAAGCGCGAGGCGGTCGGCGCGACCTTCTCCATCGGCCGCGAGACCGGCATGGTCATCATCGGCCAGCGCTACGGCATGCAGTCGGCGGAAGGACGCGGCGTGCTGGCCGAATACATCACCGGCACCGTGCTCGGCGCGGTCTACATCTCGTTGCTGGCCGGCGTGGTCGCCTCGCTCGGCATCTTCGACCTGCGCTCGCTGGCGATGGCCGCCGGCATCGGCTCGGGCAGCATGATGGCGGCGGCGCTGGGGCCGATCACGCTCGGCCAGTCGCCGGAATTCGCCCGCGAGCTGACCGCCATCGCCGGTGCCGCCAACCTGATCGCCGGCGTGGTCGGCTTCTATTTCGCCGCCTTCATCACCCTGCCGCTGTGCAACTGGCTGTACGGCAGGCTGGAACCGCTGCTCGGCCGCAGCGCGCTGGCGCGCCGGGCACCATCGACCACCGACCTGGACACGCAAGCCGACGCGCCTGACGACGGCGCTTCCGCAGTCGCCGATGGCCTGCTGGCGCTGGCGCTGATGGTGGTCGGCATCACCCTGAGCAACTGGATCGGGCACGGCGTCGGTCCGGCGCAGACCCTGCCCGGCGTGGCCATCCTGGTCGGCATCGGCCTGCTCGGCCTGCTGCTCAAGCGGCTGATCCCGGCGCTGCCGCTGATGCTGTTCCTCGCCGTGTTCGCCACCCTGGCGACGCTGGACCTCGCCTGGCCGCTGGCCGGCCGGGTCGCCGAGATCGTCCAGCCGGTGCAGTTCATGAGCCTCACCACCACCGTGCTCGGCCTGGCCGGCTTCTCCGTCGCGCGCAAGCTGCCGATGTTCCGCCGCCTCGGCTGGCGTATCGTGCTGGTGTCGCTGACCGCCGCCAGCGGGGCCTTCCTTGGCTCGGCCACGGTGGCCGAGTTCTTCCATTGATCCGGTCGTCGCCAGCGGCGTCGGATCGCCGTCCTGCAGGAGGCTCGTGGATGTCCGCCATCGGTAATCGAATCGCGCCGCGCCACGCGCTGACGCTGGCGCTGCTGGTCGCCTTGTCCACGCCGACGCCGGCCCAGTCGGTCGACCCGGCAACGCTGGAACAACTGCGCCAGGAATTGCAGGCACTGAAGGCGGAGCAGGCCGAGCGTGATCGCGCCATCCGCCGCATCGAGGAAGCACTGGACCGCTTGCAGGGCGACGTCGCACCGCATGGCGAACTCGAACCCGAACCCGCTCCGGCCCAGGCCGCGACCACGGCGGCCGCCGCGCCAACGCTGGCCAGCGCCACGGCCGACACTGCGCCGCGCCTGAAGATTTCCGGCGACGCCCGCGTGCGCGCGCAGGGCGACTGGTCCGACGACGACGGCAAGAACCGCCTGAGCATGCAGTTCCGTGGTCGCCTCGGTGCCACTTGGGCGGCGACCGACCGTCTGACCGTCGGCGCGCGCCTCGCCACCGGCGATGCCGATGATCCGAACAGCGTCGACGTGCAGCTTTCCAACTGGCTGGACGACCTCGACATCAGCCTCGACCAGGCCTATCTGCGCTACGACATCGGCCATGCCGAGCTGTACGCCGGCAAGATGCCGCAGCCGTTCAAGCGCACCGAGCTGGTCTGGGACGGCGATGTCAATCCGCAGGGTCTGGCGATCCGCCACGGCCTGCCGCTGGCCGGCGGCGGCACGCTGCGCAGCAACGCGCTGTACTTCGTCGTCGACGAATCCGCCGGCGGACCGGACAGCGAGATGCTCGGCCTGCAACTGGGCTACGACTCGCCGCGCGGCGGCGACTGGCGTTTCGATGCCGCGCTGGCCTACTACCATTACGACCTCGGTAGCCTGGCCGGTGCCGATGCCGGTGACTTCCGCAGCAACCTGCGCGGCGCGGACGGCCGCTACCTGTCCGACTTCCATCTCGCCAACGCCCTGCTCGGCGTCGATTACCACGGTTTCGGCGAGCGCTGGCCGCTGCGTCTGGTGGCCGATTACGTGAAAAACCTCGGTGCCTGGAACGACGCCGACAGCGGCTATGGCGTCGACCTGATCCTCGGCAAGGCGGCCCGACCCGGCGACTGGCGTTTCACCTACGGCTACGCCATGACCCAGGCCGATGCGGTGCTGGCGGCGTTCTCGCAGGACAGCATCGGCATCGGCACCAATTACCGTCTGCATGCACTGACCGCCGATTTCGTCCCCTGGCCGAAGACCACGCTGAGCGCGGTCTGGTACCACTACCGGCCTTACGAGGCGGCGTGGGCGGGGGCCAATGCGCCGCGCGACTGGCTGGACCGGCTGCGGCTGTCGCTGATGGTCAGCTTCTAGGGCGGCGCGCTGGCTCGCGCCGCCCGGCCGCCGGGAGGCCGTCAGTCGGCGATGAAGTCGAAGCGCTGCTGCGCGCGGTGGGTTCGGCCGCTGGGCTCGAACTTCCACTTCTCCAGCGCACGCACCGAGTCGCGTTCGAACATCCCGGTGGGTTCGGCGGCCATCACCTTGAGGTCGTCGACCGAGCCATCGGCCTGGATGGTGAAGGCGATCACCACCCAGCCGGAAATGCCCTGGCGACGCGCCCTGGCGGAATAATTGGGATTGAAGCTGGTCACCAGGACCGGCAAGCCTTCCGGACTGCTGCTGCGCAGGCCCTCGCGGGCGGCGGCGAGGGCGTTGCTGTGGTTGCGCCGGTAGCGCTGCACGCTGGGCGAGTTGGCCTGGGTCTTCTCCAACATGCCGATGATGCGCCCGGCATCGACCAGTTCACCCTTGGCCAGCGCGTCCTCGACGCGCTCCAGCCCGGCCTGGAACAGTTCGTTGAGCGAATACTGCGCCTGCTGCACCGGCGAGGTGCCGGCCATGGCGTCGGTCAGCCGGCGGGTCTTCGGCTCGGCGCTGGCGTCGGGATGCTCGACCACCTGGAGGTACAGCGAAAAGGCGTTGCCCTCCTCCGGGTCGAAGGTCTTGCCGGCCTCCTGGGCGAGGCGCGCCTCCTGCAGCAGTTGCTCGATCGACGCCTGCCCGGACTGGGCGGCGGCCGGGGCGGCGAGGAACAGCGTCGCGCACAGCATGATGATCAGCGCGCGACAGGCACGGTGCATCGGGTACGGCATGGACTCATCCCCACTGGAACCACGAGGGAACTGTAACAGTGCGCCAGACTTGAGTTATGGCGCAGCGCAACATAAGCGGTCCGCCACGGCGACCGAACCATACGCCGGCGGATCGCCGGGCGGGCAGAACCGGCCGTTCAGGCGGCGGCGGGGGTTTCCATCGAGCTGATCGGCCGCTCGCCGGCCGGGCGGTTGTACCGGTAGGGCGGCGTGGACAGCACCATTTCGGCCATGCTGCAGGCCAGTTCGCGCTCGGCCAGCACGGCCCCGTCGGCACCGTGTTCGAGCAGGTGGCGCACCTCGGCCTCGCTGTGCGCGCGGGCGAACACGCTGAGCTGCGGATTGGCGGCACGCAGGCGGCTGACGATCTCGCCCGCCTCCAGCGCCTGCGCCACGGCGATCACCGCGATCCGCGCCCGATCCAGCAACGCCTCCTCCAGCACCCGTGGCGAAGCGGCGTTGCCGCGAATGGCCGGCAGGCCGGCCGCGTGCGCGCGGCGCACGTGCTCGCCGTCGCTGTCGATGATCAGCACATTGAGGCCGCGCTCCTGCAGCAGGTTGGCGAGGTGGCTGCCGACGCGGCCGTAGCCGATGATGACGGCGTGATCCTCGGCGACCAGGGCCGGTCCCGATGGCGGCTCCGGCTCGCTGGGTCGCAGCGCCGCCTCGGCCGCTTCGCGACGCGCCAGCCAGCGATCCAGCAGGGCGAACACCAGCGGGTTGGCGATGATCGATATCAGCGCGCCGGCCAGCACCAGGTCGCGACCGACCGGCGGCAGGATCGCCAGTGCCACGCCGAGGCCGGCGAGGATGAAGGCGAATTCGCCGATCTGCGCCAGGCTGGCGGAAATGGTCAACGCGGTGGAGGTCGGATGGCCGAAGGCGCGCACGATCAGGAACGCCGCCACCGACTTGCCGAAGATGATGATGGTCACCGTGGCGAGCACGGCGAACGGCTGTTCGATCAGGATGCGCGGGTCGAACAGCATGCCGACCGAGACGAAGAACAGCACCGCGAAGGCGTCGCGCATCGGCAGCGAATCATTGGCGGCGTCGTGGCTGAGTTCGGACTCGTTGAGCAGCATGCCGGCGAAGAACGCGCCGAGCGCGAAGGAAACGCCGAACAGATGCGCCGCACCAAACGCCACGCCCATCGCGATGGCGAGGATGGACAGCGTGAACAATTCGCGCGAACCGGTGCCGGCGACGCTCTCCAGGAGGCGCGGGATCAGCCGCCGGCCGACCACCAGCATGAAGGCGACGAAGGCCGCGACCTTGCCCAGGGTGATGCCCAGGGTCAGCAGGATGCTGCCCAGCGACGGACTGGACGCCTCGCCGCCCTCGCCGCTGGCCGCCAGCACGCCGGCCAACGCCGGCAGCAGCACCAGGGCCAGCACGCAGACCAGATCCTCGACGATCAGCCAGCCGACCGCGATGTGCCCGCGCAGGGTGTCGAGCAGGCGGCGTTCCTCCATCGCCCGCAGCAGCACCACGGTGCTGGCGGTGGACAGGGCGAGGCCGAACATCAGCCCCTGCGGCAGACTCCAGTCCATGAACCAGCCCATCGCCGCGCCAAGCACGGTGGCGGCGGAAATCTGCACGACGGCACCGGGCACGGCGATGTTGCGCACCTTCAGCAGGTCGCCGAGCGAGAAATGCAGGCCGACGCCGAACATCAACAGGATCACGCCGATCTCGGACAGCTCGTTGGCCAGGTGCTGATCGGCGGTGAAGCCCGGCGTGAACGGCCCGACCACGATGCCGGCGAGCAGATAACCCACCCGCGGCGATACCTTGAACCGATTGGCCACCGAGCCGAACACGAACGCCGTGACGAAGCCAACGGCAAGCAGGGCGATCAGTGGCGTATCGTGGGGCATCGGGCGGCGGGCCTTCGGGTCGGGGAGCGACGCCGACCCGCGCATGACGCCAGCCGACCCGCCATGGTAACGGCGTGACACCGCCCGCGCGCAAGCAAAGATGAACATTCGCGGGCGGATAATGTCCCCGACGGAGCGCTCGCCGAGGCATCCGTCGAGCCCTTCCCGACCCACTCCGAAAAGGCCGACCATGCAGCCCCTGCCCGCCGACATGCCGACCGACGCCCACGCGCAGCCCGCCCAGGTCGTGCTCGACCGCCTGTGCGTGCGCCCGCAGCAGGGCCTTGCCAGCGACGAGGCGGCGGCGCGACTGGCGCGCTTCGGCCGCAACGCCCTGCCGGTCGCCAAACCGCGCTCGCTGACGGCGCGCTTCCTGGCGCAACTGGGCAATGCGCTGATCCTGTTCCTGCTCGCCGCCGCCGTGGCGGCAGCGGCGCTGGGCCATTACGTCGATGCCGGAGTGATCGTCGTCGTGGTGCTGGTCAACGCCATCGTCGGCCTGACCCAGGAGGGCAAGGCGGAACAGGCGCTGGCCGCGCTGCGGGCGATGCTGTCGCCGCAGGCGCGCGTGCTGCGCGACGGCCAGCGGCGGATCGTCGACGTCGGTGAACTGGTCCCCGGCGACATCGTCCTGCTCGACGCCGGCGACCGCGTGCCGGCCGACCTGCGCCTGTTTCGCGGCAACGGCCTGCTGATCGACGAATCGATCCTGACCGGCGAATCGGTGGTGGCGGAAAAGAGCATCGACGCCGCACCCGCCGACGCGCCGCTCGGCGACCGCGTCGGCATGGCGTATTCCGGTGCCTTGGTCGCCGCCGGCCAGGGCAGCGGCGTGGTGGTCGCCACCGGCGTCGGCACCGAGATCGGCCGCATCAGCAGCCTGCTTGGTTCGGTGGAGCCGCTGAGCACGCCGTTGCTGCGCCAGATCGACCGCTTCGGTCGCCGCTTCACCGTGTTTGCCCTGGTCAGCTCGGTAGCGCTGTTCGCCTTCGCTGTCGCCGTGCGCGGCTACGACTGGGTCGACGCGCTGATGATGGTGGTGGCGCTGGCGGTCGGCGTGGTGCCGGAAGGGCTGCCGGCGGTCATCACCATCACGCTGGCCATCGGCGTGCGCCGAATGGCGGCACGGCAGGCCATCGTGCGCCGGCTGCCGGCGGTGGAGACGCTCGGCGCGACCTCGGTGATCTGCTCGGACAAGACCGGCACGCTGACCCGCAACGAGATGACCGCACGGCGACTGCTGACCGCTGCCGGCGAGCAGCTCGCGCACGGTGCCGGCTACGCGCCGGTCGGCCGTATCGACGGCGCGAACAGCGTCGCGCGGCAACGCCTGCTGCACATCGGCCTGCTCTGCAACGACGCCCGCCTGCACGAGGTGGACGGCCATTGGCGGGTCGATGGCGATCCGATGGAGGGCGCACTGATCGCCGTCGCCATCAAGGACGGCCTCGACCCCGCCGAGGCCATCGCCGAAGCGCCGCGTCTGCACGAGATTCCCTTCGACGCCCGCCATCGCTACATGGCCAGCCTGCACGAGGAGGCCGACGGCAGCCGCGTGGTGCTGGTCAAGGGCGCGCCGGAACGGCTGCTGGCGATGAGCGCCGACGCGCTCGCTGCCGACGGCCAGTCGACCGCGCTCGACGCCGACTTCTGGCAGGCCGGCATCGACCGCGCCGCCTCGGCCGGCGAGCGCGTGCTCGGCTTCGCCTGCAAGCGCCTGCCGAGCGGCCAGCAGCGGATCGTCCCGTCCGACCTCGACGGACTGACCTTCGCCGGCCTGATCGGCTTCATCGATCCGCCACGGCCGGAGGCCATCGCCGCCGTCGCCGACTGCCAGCGCGCCGGCATCGAGGTGAAGATGATCACCGGCGACCACGCCACCACCGCCGCCGCCATCGCCGTCCAGCTCGGCCTTGCCGACGCCCCGCAGACGCTGACCGGGGCCGATCTCGACGCCATCGACGACGCCGAGCTGCCACGCGCGGCCAGCGCCGCCAGCGTGTTCGCCCGCACCAGCCCGGAGCACAAGCTGCGCGTGGTGCGCGCGCTGCAATCGCTGGGCAAGGTGGTCGCCATGACCGGCGACGGCGTCAACGACGCGCCCTCGCTGAAACAGGCCGACGTCGGCATCGCGATGGGCCACAAGGGCACCGAGGCGGCCAAGGAAGCGGCGCAGATCGTGCTGGCCGACGACAACTTCGCCACCATCGCCGCCGCCGTCCACGAGGGCCGCACGGTGTACGACAACGTGCGCAAGGTGATCGCCTGGACCCTGCCCACCAACGGCGGCGAGATGCTGGCCGTGGTCGCCGCCCTGCTGCTTGGCCTGGCGCTGCCGATGACGCCGGTGCAGATCCTCTGGATCAACATGGTGCTGACCATCACCCTCGGCCTGGCGCTGGCCTTCGAGCCGCCCGAGCCCGGCGTGATGAGCCGCCCGCCGCGCGCCGCGCGGGCACCGCTGATGTCGCCGTTCATGGTCTGGCGCTTCGCCTTCGTCTCCGTGCTGCTGATGCTGACAGTGTTCGCGCTGATGGGCTGGGGCCGCTGGCGCGGTCTGGACATCGAAACCGTGCGCACCCTGGTGGTCAACGCGTTCTGCGTGATCGAGATCGTCTACCTGTTCGCCGTCCGCTACCTGCACCGCACTTCGTTCACCTGGACCGGGCTGCAGGGCACGCCGGCGGTGCTGTACGCCGTCATGGCGGTGGTGATCGCGCAGATCCTGTTCACCTACGCGCCGTGGATGAATGCCCTGTTCGACAGCCGCCCGGTCAGCCTCGGCGATGGCCTGTTGGTGCTGGCGCTGGGTCTGGCGGTGATGCTGGTGCTGGAGGCGGAAAAGGCGCTGCTGCGCCGCTGGCGGGTGTTCGACGAACTCAGCCCGGGCGCTGCCGGATGACGCCGGCCAGCGGTTTCTCCGGCAGCCACATCAGGCGACAATGCCGGCCACCCATCGCCTTCGAGGAGCGCCGCCATGGATGACGTCATCGCCCTGCCCAAGCGGATCCTGCTGGCGACCGACCTCAGCCATCGCAGCGACCGCGCGCTCGACCGCGCCGCCCAGCTCGCCGAACAGTGGCAAGTCGCCCTGCTGGCCGCCACGGCGCTGGAGAACGAGCCGAGCCGAGCCCTGCCCCATCGCGAGCCGCCCTGGGACGAGCGCAGGGAAGTGATGGAGGCCCACGCGCAGGCCGCGCGCACGCTGCGCCACGATCTGGAAGGCTTCGGCCTGGAGCCGCTGATCCGCGTCGGCCGCGGCGATCCGGCCGACTTCGTGCTGTCGCTGCTGGAGCCGGGCGACCTGATCGTCAGCGGCATCGCCCGCAGTCGCTTCCTCGACGCCATCACCCTGGGCTCGACCACCGAGCGCCTGGTGCGACGCGCCGCGGCACCAGTGCTGGTGGTGCGCCAGCGCGCCCGCCACGCCTACCGCAGCGTAGTGGTCGCCTGCGACTTCTCGCCGACCTCGGCCCGCGCCCTGCGCAGCGCACTGATCGCCTTTCCCGACGCCGCCTGCACCCTGTTCCACGCCGTCCTGCCGCCGCTCGGCGGCCTCGTCGACGGCGAATCGACGCGCCAGGACCTCGTCCGCGCCGCCCGCGACGAGGCCGACGCCTTCCTCGACGCCTTGGCCCTGCCCGAGCCCGAGCCCGACCGCGCACGCCTGCGCGTCGAAGCCGAATACGGTGCCATCGACGCCTGCCTGCACGGCCACATCCGCGACGGCGGCGGCGACCTCGTCGTGGTCGGCACGCACGGTCGCAGCGCACTGTTCGACATCCTGATCGGCAGCACCGCCCGGCGCGTGCTGGAAACCGTCGAAAGCGACGTGCTGGTGATCCCCGAACCGCGCGCGCGAAACTGAACACCGGCCTCACGCCGCCCCGCTGCCTCGCCACACTTGACCTGCGTCAATGGCGGTACAGCTTGCAGGGGGGATCATTGTCGCCATCGTTTCCCAACCGATGAGGTAGAGCCATGATTCGTTCCCTGTCGCTGATCGGTGCCGTCGTCGCCGGTGCCCTCGCCTTCGCACTTCCCGCCCAGGCCGATGATTGCGCCATCACCGTCGGCAGCAACGACGCCATGCAGTTCGACACCAAGGAAATCACGGTGCCGGCGTCCTGCAAGAGCTTCACCGTCACCCTCAACCACAACGGCAAGCTGCCCAAGGCCTCGATGGGCCACAACTGGGTGCTGACCACCACCGCCGACATGCAGACCGTGGCCAACGAAGGCATGGCCGCCGGTGCCGCCGCCGACTACCTGAAGGCCGACGACCCGCGCATCATCGCCCACACCAAGATGCTGGGCGGCGGCGAGAGCGACACCATCAGCTTCGACGTGAGCAAGCTCAGCGCCGGCACCGACTACACCTTCTTCTGCTCGTTCCCGGGCCACTGGGCGATCATGAAGGGCACGCTGAGCGTCAAGTAACACCTCGCTTCACCGCTTCCAGCGAAAGGCCCGGCATGTCCGGGCCTTTTGCCGTTTGGGGGGGTGGTTTTGGGCGGGTTGGCAGGTGGGGTTTGGGGTGTTTCGAGTGGTGTTTATTCGGATTCGTCCGTTTCCGCGGTGGCAGGGAACTTCTTTGCGTCCGTCGTGTATGGCTTCACTCGCCTGATTCGGGGTTGTGGCACGGGTTTCGTCCGCCGCCGAGACGGACGAAACCCGTGCCACAACCCCGAATCAGGCGAGCGAAGCCGCCACCTCAACCATTCGAAAGTCATCTCCACCAAAGCGAAGACGACACCGCGACACCAAGGCAAACCCAACTGCCACCCACTACAAGCGATGCCGCTGATCCCCCTCGGCAAACAGGGCGCCGGCATCCACCCCGCGTTGCAGACCGATGGCCTTGAAGCGCTCGCCCATTTCGCCGGGCAACAGCAGGCGGCGGGTTTGTTCGGCCAGGGCCAGCATGGCGCGCGGATCGCCTGGCTCTGCCGGCATCGCATCGAGCACGCCGCAGGCCAGCAGCAGGCCGGCCTGGGAGGCGAAGCCGGCCAATTCGAACCCGGCCTGCTCGCCGGCCTGGGCCACGGCGCTGAAATCGACGAAGGCGGTGATGTCTGTCAGGCCGGGCATCCAGAACGGGTCGTCCAACATGCGGTGCCGGTAATAGCAGACGAGGGTGCCGTCGCTGCGCTCGGGCAGGTAGAACTCCTCGCGCGGGTAGCCGTAGTCGACCAGCAGCATCAATCCGCGACGCAGCGATGCGGCCACTGCCTGCAGCCACCACGGCAACTGCACCAGCGCCTCGGAGCGGTAACCGGGCGGCAATCGCCGTCCCAGGGCCTGTTCGATGCTGCGCACGGTCTGCACCAGCAGGGCGTCGGCCGGGCGGTCGACGCGGATGAAGCGGCCCGCGTCATCCAGCGCGACATGCTCCTCGCCGAGTTCTTCCTCGCCGATGACGAAACGGGTGATCGGCAATGCGTCGAGCACTTCGTTGGCGAACAGCACGCCGTCCCAGTCCGCCTCGGGGAGACCGTCCAGCCACGCTACCCGGGCGAACAGCTCGGCCGGCAGCCGCGCTTGCAGATGTTGGCGCTGGCGCTGGCGCAGGTCGGCGCTGGGTTCGAGCAGGGCGTAGCGGGTCGGCGTGGCACCGAGTTCCGCCAGCGCGGTCAGTGCGTCGGCGGCGAAGGCACCGCTGCCGCCGCCCAGTTCCAGCACTTCGCCGCCCTCGATTTGAGCCAGCACCGGGGCCAGTCCGCGCGCCAGCGCGCGGGCGAACAGCGGACCCAGTTCCGGCGCGGTGATGAAGTCCCCCGCCGCGCCGAATTTGGTTGCTCCGGCGCTGTAATAGCCCAGTCCCGGCGCGTACAGCGCCAGCTCCATGTAACGGGAAAACGGGATGGCCCCGCCGTGGGCGGCGATCTCGTCGACGATGCGGGCACGCAGGCGCTGGCTGTGCGCCAGCGCGTCGGCATCGGGCTGCGGCAGGTCGAGGCGGATCACGAGGACGGCGAGCCGTCCGCCGTCCGCGCCAGGACCTCCCTGACATCGGCACCGGTGGGCTGCTGGAACACGCGCAGGCCGAACTCCGGCAGGATCGCCAGCAGATGGTCGAAGATGTCGCTCTGCACGTTCTCGTAGGGAACCCAGCGCACGGTGGAGGCGAAGCAGTACAGCTCCAGCGGAATGCCGGTCGCGGCGGGCTGCAACTGCCGCACCATGCAGGTCATCTCGTGATTGACGCCGGGATGCTGGTCCAGATAGGCCTGCACGTAGGCGCGGAAGGTGCCCAGGTTGGTGACCCGGCGCGTGTTCACCGGATCCTTGCCTTCGGCCAGCAGGGCGGCATTCCAGGCTTCCAGCTCCTCGTGCTTGCGGTCGAGATAGTCGTCGATCACGGCGAAGCGGTGCAGGCGCTCCACCTCCTGCGGCGCGAGAAAGCGCACCGAGGACTGGTCGATGTGGATTGCGCGCTTGATGCGCCGGCCGCCGGACTCCTGCATGCCGCGCCAGTTGCGGTAGGTTTCACTGATCAGCCGATGGGTCGGGATGGTGGTGATGGTCTTGTCCCAGTTCTGCACCTTCACCGTGTGCAGGGCGATGTCGATGACGTCGCCATCGGCCCCCAGCGCCGGCATCTCGATCCAGTCGCCGACCCGCAGCATGTCGTTGCTGGACAGTTGCACGCCGGCCACCAGCGACATGATGGTGTCCTTGAACACCAGCATCAGCACCGCCGTCATCGCGCCGAGGCCGGACAGCAGCAGCAGCGGCGAGCGATCCACCAGGGTGGCGACGATCAACACCGCCGCAACGATGTAGATCAGCAGTTGCGCGACCTGCACGTAACCCTTGATCGGCCGCGCCCGCGCCTTGTCCGGGTTGCGCTGCTCGTAAAGCCCGTTGACCACCGTGAGCAGGCGCGCTGCCGACATCGCCACCGTCAACACCACGTAGGCCGCCGCGACATTGCGCGCGACCTGCGCCAGCCCCGCCGGCACATGCGGCAACAGCGGCGCGCCGGCATGGATCACCAGCGCCGGCACCACGTGCGCCAGCCGTCCCACCACGCCGCGATCAAGCAGCGCATCGTCCCAGGTTGCCCGCGTGGCGCGCACCAGACGCGCAATCACCCGCAGCAACACCAACTGCGTCAACCGGTCCGCCAGCCAGGCAAGCAGCACCAACACCACGATCGCAATCCCCAGCAATGCCTGCGGATACTCCGCCAGCATCGGGAACGCGTCGGTCAGAAAATCCATCGCTCCGGCATCCTTGTCGCCTGCAACCAGCGACAAGCCTAACCGCTGCATCGCCGCAACTGAACCCGCGGCGGTCCGTTACCATGCTTGCGACATGAGTCCGTCCACGCCACGCCCCGTCGTCCTCATCACCGGTGCCGCGCGCCGCATCGGTGCCGCCATCGCCCGCCGCCTGCACGCCCACGGCTTCGACATCGCCCTGCACTACCGCAGCGCCGAACACGACGCCCTCGCCCTGCGCGACGCATTGCATGCCAACCGCCCCGACAGCGTGCTGCCGCTGCAGGCCGACCTCGCCGACACCGACCGCCTGCCGGCACTGATCGACACCACCCTGGCCCGCTTCGGCCGGCTCGACGCCCTGGTCAACAACGCATCGAGTTATTTCCGCACCCCGGTCGGGGAGATCACCACGCAGGACTGGCAGGCGCTGTTTTCCGCCAACGCCCAAGGCCCGCTGTTCCTCTCCCAGGCCGCCGCTCCGGCGCTGGCGCAGCACCGAGGCTGCATCGTCAACCTCGTCGACATCTACGCCGAGCGCCCGCTGGAACAACACACCGTCTACTGCATGGCCAAGGCCGCCCTGCTGATGATGACCCGCTCGCTGGCGCGCGAACTCGGCCCCGAAGTGCGCGTCAACGCCGTCGCCCCCGGCAACATGCTGTGGTCCGACAACCCGGTGAAAGCGGAAACGCTGGACACGGTGATCGAACGCACCGCCCTGCGCCGCCAGGGCAAACCGCAGGACATCGCCGAAGCCGTACGCTGGCTGATCGCCGACGCCCCCTACGTGACCGGCGAAATCCTGCGCATCGACGGCGGGCGCTCGTTGTTCATTTGAGATAAGAGCGGTTTGAAAAACCACCTGCCCGTTCCCTGACGGCCGACCATCGCGCCGATCAGCCGCTTGCCGCCTGTCTGTGCATCATCTCAAGGGGCCTTGTCCCGGTCCACTGCGGTCACCGCCTTCTCGCGGGTGTTTTGACCTCGTGCAGAACAGCGGTCGATGGCGACGGAACAGGTCGATCCGTGCAAATACGTGTTCCACCCGCGCGCGGACCTTGGCGCGCAGGTGGTTTCAAGTCTTCTGCTGATTGGTCAACGGGCGGTTGCGCTGCGCCATATTTTGTCGTCCGTCGGTGTAAGCAACCAGTACCTCGAACAGGTCCGTCATCGCCTCGCCCTCCAGTCGCTCACGAAAGCGCCGCACCGCCGTGTAATCCGGCACCGCGTGCTCGATCCCCAGAAAGTGCTGGAACAACAGCCAGTCCACCACTTGGAACTCGACCTGCTCGTCGGACAGCGCATACAACTCGCGCAGCACCAGAATCTTGAACATCAGCACCACGTCGTAGCGCGGGCGACCGCCCCGCTTCGCATCAGGCATCTTGCCGACCGAGGTCTCCAGGCGCTCGCGGAACATGTCCCAGGGCACGATCCGGTTCAGCATCACCCGCGGATCCCCCAGCGACGCCAGCTTGGGGGGGCGGATGTCCTGGTCGAACAGGCCCAAGGGTCGTGTCATGAGTGGGGGTTTGCAAACTACTGGGGATATGCTAGCGTCATGCACGCGCGCTCTGCATGAGCGTGCTACACGCCTTTTCCGTTTCTTTTGGCGAGCAGTTTTCATGATCGAAGGATCGGACCAACCAGAAACACAATGCTAATTAGGAAGAGTCAGTCGTGAAAAATCTTATCTTGGCGCTAATCGCATTAGCAGTAATAATTGCATCAAACACTGCTGATAGCAAGGATTTTAGGTTCTTCCGGCTTTTCAGTGAACAGTCCTCTTGACTTGCGCAGTTCACGCCGCTGGATAGAGGCTTAGCCCGCCGCAATGGAACAGGGCGGCGATGCGGAAGCTGGCATGGCTGCGGTAGCCGCGT
>Ga0265293_10002553_pt1 | contig 36045 bp, 29 predicted proteins | sample Munlanlewell138R_FD_192505 | JGI IMG/M metagenome (GOLD analysis project Ga0265293, IMG submission 192505) | Leachate microbial communities from a municipal landfill in Southern Ontario, Canada - Leachate well 138R | ecosystem: Engineered > Solid waste > Landfill > Unclassified | place: Canada... | reverse complement strand
TGGATTTAGGCTGTTTTTTCATGCCGAAATTATAGCAAAACCCGCCACCAAAAGCACCCTTAAAAGCAGCTAAAACCCAGTAAAATCAAGCTATCCAAGGCTATCGTATTGTAGTTTTTTATGACCTGTAAACAGGCTGATATCGTAGCCATCCAACAGCCAATTTATTTGCTCACCCGTTAGAGCTAACAGCTCATCAGCTGGCTTAGGCCAGTTAAACTTTTCTTCTGCCAGTGCCTTGTAATACATGACAAAACCATTGTCTTCCCACATCACACATTTGATTTTATTGCGCTGGCGATTGGTAAAGGCGTACAGCGCACCGCTGAACGGATTGTGGCCAAGCTCTTGTTCAACCAGCAAAGCCAAGCCATTGGCTTGCTTCCTAAAACCCACCGGCGCAGACCCGATGGAACGTTTGCTGCTAAGACCGTCTTTTGAAGGCGCTGTAGAGCGCGGTAGAAACTATGTACTGGTTGATGACGTGACCAGCATGGGAGGGACGCTAGCTGAGTTAGCCAACTATATACGCCTAAACAATGGTAACGTATTAGGCAGTATTGTGTTGGTAAATGCTGGCCGCGACAAAAAATTCAAGCCAGTAAAAAAGCACATAAAATTATTAGAGGAGCGTTTCCATGAGCAGATCGAACAACAATTCGGTATTAAAACCTCAGCCCTCACAGTCAACGAAGCCAACTACCTTGTCGGCTTTAGAACCTTTGACGAGATTAGAAATCGATGCCTTAAGGCAGAAAAAGAAATCCATCTCCGATTACTATCAAAAGGTATTGGCTAGCAAAGCCTAAGCAGGCAGTTAGTGATAATGGGTTACGCTTGCGGTTTGTAGGCATTAAAGCAAAAAAATATTACTAAGGCTTATAGTCAAGCAATTTACGCTACTTGGCTTGTTCTATGTGGTTATGTACGACTAGCCAGAAACAACAAAGCCCCGCAATGCGGGGCTTTGTGAGACTTCCATGGATGGCTGTGGAAGTATGTATGGTGGCTACACCGGGACTTGAACCTGGGACATCAGCATTATGAATGCTGCGCTCTGACCAACTGAGCTATGTAGCCAATGGGTGCGCATTATTCTTATCTTGCGCATACTTGTCAAGTGTTGCAGAGAAAAACATTGGCTAATCGCGCGCGATTATGTCCGCTGCATGCAACCCGCATTCCTTTTGTTCAGCTTGCTCCCACCACCAACGGCCTTCGCGTTCGTGCTGATTAGGCAGGATAGGGCGGGTGCAGGGTTCGCAGCCAATACTGCTGTATCCTTTGCTGTGTAATGGGTTGTAGGGCAGCTCTAGCGCACGAATATAATTCCATACGTCTTCGCTGGTCATATTGGCCAAGGGATTAAACTTATACAGTGTTTTTTCTTGGGAAGAAAAGCTGTTGTCTACTTCCACCTCGGGCAAAAAATTTCTCGTGCTAGGGCTTTGGTCTTTACGCTGGCCTGTTATCCAAGCGTCGGCCTGAGCTAACTTCTTGCGCAAAGGGGCTATTTTACGAATTGAACAACATTCTGAATGGCCGTCTTGGTAGAAGCTAAACAAGCCTTTTTGGCTGGTGAACTGCTTGAGTTCTTCGCCGTCCGGGCACAGGATCTCCAACTGCAGTGAGTAGTGGTTACGAACCTGCTCAAGAAACTGGTAAGTTTGCGAATGTAAGCGGCCGGTATCGATAGTAAACACCTTAACCTGTGGGTTAATCTTCCAGGCCATGTCGACTAAGACAATGTCATCTGCACCACTAAAAGAGAGCCATAGCTCGTTGGGAAATTGCTCAAAAGCGGTTTTTAAAATGTGCTGTGGACTTCGTTGTTCACAGGCTTCGACTAATGAAACTAGGCGACTATTGGCTTGCATATCAATATACTGTCCAAATAAGGTAAGATAGCATCTTAGCAAAAGGCTTATAGCCTTTGAACCTATTTAGTCCCGTATTGCTAGATGTTTTAGTTATATGAATAGATAATTGCTACCGGTGGAAAAGTCGCCGGCAAACTGTATACAGCTAATTTTTGAGGATTTATTTGTGGAAATCGCTTGCTTAGATCTTGAGGGTGTTTTAGTTCCGGAAATTTGGATTGCGTTTGCTGAAAAAACCGGTATTGAAGCGCTTAAAGCTACTACCCGAGATATACCTGATTATGATGTGCTGATGAAGCAGCGTTTACGCATTCTGGATGAGCATGGTTTAAAACTAGGCGATATACAGGAAGTGATTTCCACGCTAAAACCCCTAGATGGTGCAGTTGAGTTTATTGACTGGCTGCGCGAGCGTTTCCAAGTAGTTATTTTATCGGATACTTTTTACGAGTTTTCGCAGCCTTTAATGCGTCAGTTGGGTTTTCCTGCATTGCTGTGTCACAAGCTTGTGGTTGATGAGACCGATCGTGTGGTGGACTACCAGTTACGTCAAAAAGATCCTAAGCGCCAATCAGTTTTAGCCTTCAAAAGTCTGTACTACCGTATTATTGCCGCTGGTGATTCTTATAACGACACTACTATGCTGTCTGAAGCGCACGCAGGCATTTTGTTCCATGCCCCGGATAACGTAATCCAAGATTTCCCGCAGTTTCCGGCAGTGCATACCTTTGCCGACCTGAAGCAAGAGTTTATTAAAGCCTCCAACCGTAAGCTGAGCTTATAAGTTAACGCTTTAGGTTCCTTAAGGTTTTTCTCTGCTGGTCGATATACAAATCATAGCTTTTTAATGGCAGGTGGGTGTAATGAATAAACCAATGGCAAGCGTTCTTGATACAGTTAATCAGCGTACTCAGCTTGTAGGGGAAAACCGCTTAGAAATACTAATGTTTCGACTAAGCGGGCGACAGCTCTTTGCGATTAACGTTTTTAAAGTACAAGAAGTTGTACGTTTACCAACGCTCAGAGCGATTCCGCAGCGCCACCCTCATGTGAAGGGTGTCGTCAGTTTGCGCGGTCAAACTATTCCGGTGATTGATTTGGCACAGGCCATTGGCATGCGCCCAAGCGTGATTGACGAAAACAGCACTATTATCGTGACCGAATACAATCTCTCAGTACAGGCGTTTTTGGTTAGCAGCGTTGAGCGCATTATCAACCTCAACTGGGAAGATATTCAGCCACCCCCCAGTAGCGCAGGGCGTTCGCACTACCTAACCGCGATCACTAAAGTAGAAGACAATATTGTCGAAGTGATCGATGTGGAAAAGGTGTTGTCTGAAATTGTACCCATGAATACATCGATCCCAGAAGAGCATCTTACCGATCCTTTGTTGGCCAAAACTCAGGGACGTGAAGTGCTGATTATTGATGACTCAATGGTAGCTCTGCGCCAATTATCAGAGGCGCTAACCCAGCTTGGTCTGGTCGTGCACAAAGAAACGGATGGTTTAAAAGGTATCAATCGTTTAAAAGCATGGGCCGATGAAGGGCATGTGTTAACGGATAAACTGCTTATGGTGTTTACCGATGCAGAAATGCCGGAAATGGATGGTTATCGTTTAACCACGGAGATACGCAGCGATCCACGCCTAAAGGATTTATATGTGGTTATGCATACGTCTTTGTCGGGCAGTTTCAATAATGCCATGGTGCAAAAAGTGGGTTGTGATAATTTCCTGTCAAAATTCCAGCCTGACAAGTTAGTCGGAGTGATTCTTGATAGATTGAGCAGAGACCCCGACTAAGACAGCCGGTTACTCTTCAAATAGCTGCTCGTGCCACTCCACTAGTGGAGTTGGCGCTTGCAGCTTTTCTCCGTAAATCACCGAGTAGGTTAAAACGTTCTGCACGTATTGGCGCGTTTCATCGAAAGGAATGGTTTCAATCCAAACATCATAAGGCAGATATTCTGCGTTTTTCAGCCACTGCCTTACTCGACCCGGGCCGGCGTTATAGGCTGCGGTCGCTAAAATACGGTTGCCGTTAAATTGCTTCATCATTTGATTCAGATAGGCCGTGCCTAGCTGAATGTTGGTATCTGGATTAAGCGCCTGCTGTGGCGAACTCAGCGGGATGTTATAGCGCTTAGCTGTTTCTTTAGCTGTTCCCGGCATCAACTGCATTAGGCCCATGGCGCCTGCATGTGAGCGTACCGTAGGCATAAAAGCACTTTCTTGGCGAGTAATTGCATAAGCCCAGCTTGGATGAATACCTTGCTGCTGTGCCGCTGAGACTAAGTTGGCTTGGTAGGCTAGCGGAAAACGGATATCTAGGTCATCCCAGTATTGTGCTTGCGCTAGGGTACGAATAGCTGGATTAAACCAATCTAACTCAATTGCTAGCTTGGCTTGAGCTTGCAGTTCTTCTTGGCTAAACAATCTGCTTGCGTGCTGCCATTCGCGCTGTGATGCCGTAAAATCACCCAGCGCATGAAACTCGTAAGCGCGCTGAATAGCATTGCTATTGCGGACCTTGCTTAGTGTTTGCGGTGTCACATTAACCGGCACATTATTAAGCGAGTAGCTTAATTTGCTTCGGTCAGCAGCCATAAAGCCATAAAAATCACGCTCTTTTGCAAGCGATTGAAATTCGCTTACTGGTGCAGGCTCAAGCGGGCGGGTAATCTGCTTGCTGCGAATTTGCCAATAACGCCAGCGGTTGGTATCGGCCAGCTCCGTAGATAACGCGCTAATAGATTGCTCGGCCTCAGACCACTGCCCCATGCGCAGTAGCAAGCGCGCATTCCATTGTGCGACCAGCTCATCAGTGTGCTGCGGATCCCAGTTGCGGATAACCTCAAGCGCACGCGGATCAAAGCGTTTAGCTAAAATAACACCTATATCTCGTGCGACCTTGGCTTTTTCCTCATTTGAAAAATTAAGCTGTTTGCCATAGTGTGTCAGTAGTTCGAGCGTGTTATCAGCTTCTTCACGAAACAAGCGTCTTAAGCCAATTGAAACAATGGCATTATTTTCCTTGCTACGTTCAGCGAATTTTTGCTTATCTTTGATAAGGCTTGGTTTTTGCGCAACATCAACAAACAGTTGTGCCATTGTTGAGTTCGGGTGCTCCTTGCTCAAAAATTTAGCCAAACCATAGTTGCGTGCTTCAACGGCTAAGGCGAGTCGTGCCCAAACCTTATCAGCTGTGCGCAAGCCTGCTTTATTCCATGCATCAAAAACAGGATCACAAGCATTGGGGCGCGACTCACTGCTGAGCCATAGTTTTTCCGCTATTTGGAAAGCCGCCTGCTGTTGACCTTGCTGCAGCTGAGCCTGAGCAAACCAGCAATCAAGTTCAACCAAATTCAGCTCTGGACTGTAGTGCTTAACAAACACCGTCCAGTTGTCTTGTTTGGCCAGCATGCGCAGCCATTCAAGTTTGAACATGCGAATTTGAGGCAGATCGCCATGCTCCAGCAAAAACTTTTCAACTTCGTCGGTACGGCTTTTCACCAGACGCAGTTTAAGTTCTGCTAGCGTTAAATAGGGGGTTAAAGGATAGCTTTGTAGCTTTTTCTGGTTGCTTAGGTAAATCGAAGGATTACCAGCATCCATGGCTTTTTTTGCTTGTGAATAGAGTAAGCGTTGTTGTTCCAAACCTGTGTTTGCTTGGCTAAAGGGAACATAGGCAAACACAGAGACTAATAAAAACGAACGAATGATGTTTCGCATAATATCCCTGGGCAAAATACACGCTAAAGACAGAATCAATACCCACATACTTGGGCGCGATACTATAGCACACTGTACAATGCGCGCTCTGAAATTGGAGGCTAGCTCAATGACGTTGTTAAAAATGAACCAGGTATCTCTTGCGTACGGTGTAACGCCTTTGTTGGAGAAGGTTTCATGGCAAATTACGCGAGGTGAACGCGTATGTATTATTGGGCGCAACGGTACTGGAAAATCTACTTTATTGCGGGTTGTTAAAGGTGAACAACAGCAAGATGAGGGTGAGGTTTGGCGCGCACCCGGCTTAAAGATAGGCGAATTGCCGCAAGAACTACCAGCAGCAGATGAGCGCACGGTTTTTGATGTGGTTGCCAGTGGGCTGCATGGAGTGGGCGAGCTTTTGGCCCGTTATCAGCACCTCACCCAAAACGTTACCACTGACGCTGACCTGCAGGCCTTAATGGATGTGCAGCAGAAGCTTGAGGCTTTAGATGGCTGGCGTTTACAGCAGCTGGTAGACAGCACCATCAGCCGTTTGAAACTGCCTGCGCAAGCTAAGTTAAGTGAGCTCTCAGGTGGTTGGCGTCGGCGCGTACTTTTGGCGCAAGCCCTGGTTGCCGAGCCTGACGTGTTGTTGCTGGATGAGCCCACCAACCACTTGGATATAGGTGCTATCGCTTGGTTGGAAGAGGTGTTGTTGTCGTTTAATGGTGCGGTTGTATTTATCACCCACGATCGTACATTTTTACAGCACATTGCCACACGAATTTTAGAGTTAGACCGCGGAACCCTGTTGGACTGGGATGGCGATTACGCCAGCTTCCTAGTGCATAAAGAACAATTACTGGCTGCCGAAGAAACAGCCAATGCGCTGTTTGATAAAAAACTGGCGCAAGAAGAGGTTTGGATTCGCCAAGGCATTAAAGCGCGGCGTACCCGTAACGAAGGCCGAGTGAGAGCTTTAAAATCTTTACGTCAAGAACGCAGCCAAAGACGCGACCGCCAAGGCGTGGTCAACTTGCAAATTGGCGAAGGCAGTCGGTCAGGCAAACAGGTTGTTGTGGCTAAAGGCGTCAGCTTCTCTTATCCCGCTGGACCCACACTGATTGAAAACTTCTCTATGGTGCTGCAACGCGGCGACCGCATTGGTCTTCTCGGTGCTAACGGTAGCGGTAAAACAACCCTGTTAAAGCTTCTGCTGGGCAAGTTAAAACCGACCAAAGGCAGTGTAGAGGAGGGTACTAAACTGCAGGTGGCCTATTTTGACCAAATGCGCCATCAGTTAGATTTGGAAAAAACGGTAGCCGATAACGTTGCTGAAGGCAGTGACACCGTCATTATTAACGACAAACCTAAGCATATTTTAAGTTACTTAAACGATTTCTTGTTTACCCCACAGCGTGCCCGAACACCGGTTAAAGCGTTATCCGGCGGCGAAAGAGCACGTTTGTTGTTAGCTAAATTATTTACCCAGCCAGCAAACCTGTTGGTGCTCGATGAGCCAACCAATGACTTGGACATGGAGACGCTGGAGTTGCTGGAAGAAGTATTGTTGGATTTTGAAGGTACGGTACTTATCGTTAGCCACGACCGAGCTTTTTTAGACAACGTGGTTACCAGCACGCTGGTTTTTGATGGCACAGCTAAAGTACACGAGTTTGTTGGTGGTTTTGATGACTGGCTGCGTCAGGGCGGCAATCTGAAACTCCTCGGTATGACAGAGTCCGTAGCTACAGGAAGCAAGGGCGATGATAAAACTGATCCAACGCAAGCAACAGATAAAAGTGTCGCGACAAAGCTGCAGCAGGGGCAAAATGATGGCATAGTTTCCGCCAAGAAAAAACTTAGCTACAAACTGCAACGAGAGTTGGACACCATTCCGGCAAAGCTCGAGGCGTTAGAGCTAGAGTTAACCCAGCTACAACAACAAACATCAGACCCCGAATTCTATTTGCAGCCGGCAGAGCAAACAGAGTTGGCATTACAGCGAATGCTTGATGTTGAGCGGCTCTTGGAAGAGTTACTTGAACGCTGGGCGGAACTGGAAGATGAATAGAGGAGCTTACATGGCCGTTGAATACCGCATCACCTTTGATGATGAGCATGCTTTTAGTTATAAAATTGAGCTTGACCGCGAACCATTATCAACCTCTGAGCTTATCCCGCTTAGTGACTGGACCGATCTCAATCACCAGCGCTGCACAAACTGTCCACTGGATTCGTCCAAGCATAAAACCTGCCCAGCCGCTGCGGATTTACAAACGGTGGTTGAGGACTTTAAAGGTTTGCCAGCGTTTAAAAAGGCTTGGGTTAATGTGCGCACCAAAGAGCGTGAGTACAGCAAGCTAGCCAACTTGGAAGAAGCAATTCGCTCATTGCTGGGCGTAATTATGGCAACCTCAGCGTGCCCGATCCTTGGCCGCTTAAAGCCTATGGCGCACAGCCATTTGCCCTTTGCAAGCAATAATGAGTTTACTCTGCGTACTATCTCCATGTATGTCATGCGCGAGTTTTTCCGTATGCATGAAGGGCAGAGTCCAGACTGGGAGTTGAAAGAATTAACTAATGATTTCAAAGACTTACAGTTGGTTAATCAAGCACTTTGGCACCGTATTAATGATGTGTGTGCAGGGGATACCAATCTAAAAGCGTTGCTAAGCTTCTTCTCTATGGCTTCTAGCATGACATATTCACTTGATACACAGCTGCAAAAAATACGCCCATTAGTGATGGCCGATGAGAATTTTGTAGCGCTTTAACAACCTGCTACTAAATCATTGAGCCATAAAGAACCCTTGCTGATGCAGGGGTTTTTTATTTGAGTTTTTACAGCGCACCGCGAACTATTACCACGGGCAAACCCAAGCTGATAAAACCAGAGTGACAGAGTGACGCATCCTTACTTTTTTATGGCAAGAAGGAGTAAAGTTTCAGGCGCATAAAAAATGTTTATTCGCATGCTGTGAACTCTGAGGCTAGACGGTCTAGGGCATGCTTAAAAGGCACTTTACTTTAAACCCGTTGAAAATCATTAATGCAAAAATAGGTGAAATCTATGAAAAGCAAGCTGTTGATATGTGCCATTGGCTTAACCTTTAGTGGCTTGGCCGGAGCCGCCACCCCCGTCAAACCAACTCTATCTGCAACCTACCAAGCAAGTTTTCAAGGCGCATGGAATAAAACAGCGGCGGGAGAGCTGCCTGTTTATGAGTGCACTCAGATTGCTGGTGCGGCAACAAAAATGTTATCTGAAAAATCTACAGCGGTTGAAGCAAAACAAGCATACAAGGCGTGCTACGTTGATGCGATACTGAATTACTCTGAAGCGTTTTTTAAATTAAACAATCATGCAACAATAGAAAAAGACGGCAAGCCTTACGGCTGTACACTCTACTCACGCTATTTAAAAGGCCATGTTGTTTCTTTAGAAACCTATGCTGAGCGGTTCGGCTTTAGCACCACTGAACTAAACAACGAAATAAACACAAGACTGCAAGAACCCGCTTCTTTGTGCCAGGTCGCCTTAAATTAAACACCAAGGTTCCTTGTGAAAGACTGTGCAGTCAGTGCTCTGGTTTAGAAACTAATAGCGTGCGCGCCTTTAGTTTCTAAACATTGGGCCGAAACAGTCGTAGATAACAGTCCCTTTGCAATAAAGGGGCAGGCCAACTAAAGGAGCCACACCATGGTATCACCAATCTCAAATACCCCTCTGTCCGATACCGGTAGCGCAGCATCAAAAGCTAACCCTAAAACTGCACCTCAGGGTGCATCCCTTGAAGAGGCGCAAAAAACCGCTGCTGCTAGCCCGCAAGGCCAGCGTGCGCAATTGGGTGCGCAAATTTTACAAGCCTCACTGGACGTTTCTATCAGCGCCGGCAACGATGGTATGGCGTTGTTATACCGTACCGCCATCGAGCATATTAATGAGCAACTGGCGCCCGAGCTTGGCCCTAATGCATTGCAGGGAGCGATGCAGCAAGACAATAGCGCAGAAGCTACGGCTGGACGAATTTTGTCACAATCCACCGCATTTTTTGATGCCTATGCACGCCAACATCCCAATGAAGAGCCGGAAGAGGTGGTACGCAACTTTGTAAACTTAATCCGTGGCGGCTTTGAGCAAGGTTACAACGAAGCGTCCAGCATCCTCAGCGGTTTAGGTGTGATGGGCGAAGGTTCCAGTATCGCCGCCGAAATCGGTAAAACGTTCGAGTTAGTGCAAAAAGGCTACGACGAATTCCTACAGACCAAGCTGCAGGCGTTGCAAGAAGAAAAGGTGGATGAAAAAGGAGCGGACTAACTGACGACAGTTTAGCCTGCACCTATTAGCCAGAGTTGAACGGACAGGTATTGTATTCGCAGTACCTGTCCGATTTGTTTGGGTCTATTTAAAATGGCGTTCAGCAGCTATCAGTCCGAGCTCTGGGAAGCTATGAAAAATGCTTCAAAGGCGGCTGCTGGCAGTGGGCGGGAAAACAGGTATCCTTGACCGTAATCGCAACCGATGTCCAGTAATAGCTGACGTTGCGCTTCTGTTTCGACTCCCTCGGCAGTGACTTTTAGACCAAGCTTTTGCGCCATAATGACAATGGCTTCGGTCAGCACTAAATCGCTCTCTTCAGTATCGAGGTTTTGGATAAAAGACTGATCAATCTTAAGCTGATCGATGTCTAGCCGTCTGAGATAAGACAGCGCTGAGTAGCCGACGCCAAAATCGTCAATGGCAACCTCAATCCCAGCATCACGGAACTGTAGAAGTTTGCTTTTAACATCATCGTTGGCGTTAAGCAGCAGGCCTTCGGTGATTTCAATACTTAGAAGCTTTGCTGCTAAGCCAATCGTTTGTAAATAAACCAACCAGTCTGCAATGTTTAAGCTGTCACTTTGAAACTGCAGCGGTGACATATTTAACGAAATTTGTAATTCGCTATTAAACAGTTCGCACCAGCGTTTTGCTGTGGCGGCTGCTTCTCGAAATACCCAGTCGCCAATACTGACGATTAAGCCAGACTCTTCAGCCAAAGGAATAAACTCAGCAGGGCTGATCATGCCGCGCTCAGGGTGGTGCCAGCGTATTAGCGCCTCTGCTTTGCAGATGCGTCCACGAGTGAGATCTATAATTGGCTGGAAATGCAATTCGAATTGCTGGTTCTCAACGGCAAAGCGCATATCATTTATTAACTGTAAACGATTACGGGCTTCATCATGCAGAGACTGAGTAAAATAACTAAGTCGATTCCGACCTAACGCTTTAGATGCATACATGGCTTGGTCGGCGCTGCTGACTAACAGGTCAAGATCTGCTGTATCGTTTGGACAGAAAGCAATACCAATACTGGCACCGACGTAGATAGTTTCGTTATCAATCGAATAGGGCTCTGCCAGCGCGCTGATAATTTGCTCGGCTACTTGCTCACCATCGTTGGTGTTTTTTAAGTTTGGTAAGATGACAGTGAATTCGTCACCGCCCATACGTGCAACGGTATCGGTTTCTCGCACACAGCTTTTGATTCGCCTTGCAGCCTTGATCAGCAGTTTGTCACCCATAGGATGCCCGAGGGTGTCGTTAACATCTTTAAAGTGGTCAAGGTCAATAAAGAGCAGTGCTAGCAGCGATTCCTCGTGTACAGATTTGCGGATTTCTTGCTTCAGACGATCTTGGAACATATGTCGATTGGGTAAGTCGGTCAAAAAATCATAGTTGGCTTGACGCCAAATTAGCTCGTCTGAACGCGCTTTATTAGTGATATCCGAGCCAACGGAAATATAACGCTGAATATCGCCTTTATCGTTACGAATGGCGTTGATAGTTAGCCAGACAAGATATGCTTCACCATTTTTACGGCGATTCCAGACTTCCCCCTGCCAATAATCATGTTGCGCAACACTTGCCATCATGGCGGCAAAAAAAGCAGCATCGTGACGTTCTGAATGAAGAAGGTGAGGGCCTTTACCGCGGATATCTTCAATATTATAGCCAGTTAGCCTATTAAATGCAGGGTTGCACGCTACGATTTTTTGCTCAGCATCCGTTACCAATACGGCCTCTGAAATATTAGTATAAATGGATGATGCTAGGTGAAGCTCCTCTTCTGCTCGAACTCTATCTAAAGCAATACCTAGCAGATTGGCGGCGCTTTCTATTAAAGCGATTTCTTGCTCGTCAGGAGTGCTGGGGTCTTTGCGGTAAATAGCGAATGTGCCTAATACACTGCCAGATATGGATAGGATGGGCTGCGACCAGCAGGAGCCAAGACCTGCTTTGGCAGCAAAGTGTTTACTGATTTCCCAATAAGGGTGAGCTGAGATGTCTTCGACAATAACACGTTGCCCGGTATAGGCAGCAGCTCCGCAAGAGCCGATATCTATGCCAATACTAAAGCCATCAATACCTTTGCTGAAAAAAGCAGGCAAGCTGGGTGCTGCACCCGTAAACAGGTGTTTCCCTTCCTTATCTAGCAATAAGATCGAGCACATAGACTCAGGATAAATGGATTCGCTGGACTCGATAACATAGTGCATGATCTCATCAAAAGAGCAGCCCCTAGCGACTTTCTCCAAGGTGTGTTGGCGCATTTTTTCACGCCGTTCAGCCATTTTACGCTGAGAAATATCTTCAATGACGGATACCGCGTAGGCAAAACTGTCGTCACTATTTCGAATAGCGCGAACACTTAAATGGGTATCAATGACTTTACCGGATTTTTTTATAAGGCGTTTTTCAAGTGTGAAATCATCAATTGCGCCGTCAATTAATTGCTGGAAAAGACTGTTGTTGGGCTCTAAATCATCTGGGTGGGTTTGAGCCACCCAAGAGCTACTCTCAAGTTCTTCGGCGGTGTAACCAAGTATATCGCACAGCGCCTGATTGACCTCTAGCAAACTTCTATCAGGAGCGCTTGCGGCCATACCCAGCATGGAACGCTCGAAATAGGCGCGGAAATGCTGTTCATTAGCGCGTAACGCTTCCAGGGTAGTGCGTCGTTCTTGTTCGCGCTCGAAATTGTCGAGGGCGGAGCTGATATCGTGCGATATTTCATGGAAAAGTCTGCTCGTTTCAGTATCGAAAAAACCTTTCTGCTCGTGATATACCGACAGCACGCCGATGGGTTGTCCATTACGCTGGATGGGAAAGCAGCCGCCACTACCCCAGTTAAAATTGCTAGCTTGTTTGTGCCAAGGTGCTGTTATTGGATCGTTTGCCCAGTCATTGCTGATTACGGCTTGATTATTACGGTAAGTGGTTGCCGATGGTCCGCGACCCTCTGGCTTATCGGCGCGAGTCGAAATATGAATATTCTTCAGGTAATCCTTGCCTGCCCCAGCACTAGCCGCTGGTTTTATTTGCTCAGACTGTGGATCAGCTACGCCCACCCAAGCCATACTGACACCACCGAAATCTATGGCGATTTGACAAGTAAGAGGAAACAACTCTTCCTCGCAGCTCATACGAGTAATGGTTTGGTAAATTTGAGTTTGTCGGTGAATACGCAGGTTCGAGGAAGCAAACGAATTCGCTGCTGACTCTGTAAGGTGTTTTTTCTCTTCGATTGCACGGTCAGTTGCTTTAAACAATATTTTGCTCACTCTTATTATAAATTCTACAGCCAAAGCGCCTTATTTTTACTGATTAAGTGCGTATCTGTAAATGCTAACCATCGGTTATGAATTGGACACTCTGCGCTTGCTTAGGAGTGTAAGAGGATTTATAACTCTAGGCGCTTCTACCTAAGCACTACAATGCTTGCCTAGTCGTGTTAACTATTTGCTTTTCCTACTGTTGTGCAGTATATTGCGCGCCTGTTGAGCAACGCTCAATCTTTGCGGTGAAGTGTCCGAGTGGCTGAAGGAGCTCGCCTGGAAAGCGTGTATACGGGTAACCGTATCGAGAGTTCGAATCTCTCCTTCACCGCCATATTTTAAGCTAAGCCCCTGATTTATCAGGGGTTTTTTTTCGCCTAGCGTTTATGTGCCGTTAAAGCACGGTACTAACACAGGGGTTAAGACGTAAAGCATCGCTTATGCAATAGCTTTAACCATGAGATCAGAGCTGTGTAGTCAGAGACACCTTGCGTTTTGTTTAGTTAATCGACATATTCAAAGACTTATTAGGTATGGTTTGAGTATGAATTTGAAATTTTTGGGGCGCAGAAAGGTTTTAATTGATCAGTGCGAGGACAGTTACGGTCGCATTGCAGTGGATGCTATTGGTGGTTATAGATTTTTAGTCTTTGGTGAGAATGTAGAGCAAAGCTGTGTCAAAGTAGACAATCCTGCTTGGTTGGAATACCAGTATACGCGGGCGATGTTGCTGGGTGGGCTTTGTCATCCCTCGCCAGAAAGCGCTTTATTTTTAGGTTTGGGCTCAGGCGTTTTAACCCAAGCCTGTATGCTAGCTTTGCCGAGCCTGTATGACATCGAGGTAATTGAGCTACGTCCTGACGTGGTACGAATGGCTTCACAGCACCTTGGCTTTAATGCAGAGGATGAGCGTTTAACCTTGCGTTATGGTGATGCAATGGAGCTATTACAAACAGCAGAGCAGGCCGATTTGATTTTTATGGACCTCTATGATGAGAATGGTCCGGCGCGCGGTCATTTAGCATGGAAGTTTTTACAAGACTGCCGCGACAAGTTAAACGAAAACGGTTGGTTGATTATTAATCAGTGGGCAACTGCAGATTACCAGCCTCTGGCAGCCGCATTACTACGCGGGGTGTTTGAGCATCATTACTGGGAAATTCCTGTCAAAGAAGGCAATGTTATTTTGCTAGTGCCTGCCAGTTACGAACAGACCCTGCCTTTAGCTGAGCTTAGACAGCGAGCAAAACAGCTGACTAAAATTTTAGGTTATAGGCTGACAAATGTAGTTGAGCGCATTCGGGTGCCTGTTTTGTAGTTGTTTAAGCGCAAGGACAGGAGCGATTCCTCAAAATATACTCATGTTATTTAGTTGTAATAGTAGGTAAAAAATAATGTCATCTAAAATGCGAGCACAAGAACGCCATAAAGCCATGCGCCGTACCAGTCTTGTGGGTGCGGTCGTCAATCTAGCTTTAACCATTGGCAAAGTATTTTTCGGTATTGTTGGCCAGTCTCACGCGTTGATAGCTGATGGTGTGCATTCTTTGGCTGATCTGAGCACTGATTTGATGGTGTGGTTTGCCGCCAAGTACAGCAATCAGCCCGCTGATGAAGATCACCCTTATGGTCATGCGCGCATTGAAACCATGTTCACTGTGGCTTTAGGTGTCGTACTTATTGCAACCTCTGTGGGGATTGCTTGGGATTCTGCAGAGCGCTTGTTGAATCCGGGCTTGTTATTACAACCTACACCTATTGTTTTATTAATTGCCTTTATTTCTATTGTGGCCAACGAAGGGCTGTATCAGTACACCATGATCGCCGCGCGCAAGCACCGCTCATCACTGCTGAAAGCCAACGCATGGCACCACCGCTCAGATGCGATTTCATCCGTTGTTGTGCTGTTGGGTGTGGCTGGTAGCTTGTTGGGCTTAACCTACCTTGATGCGTTTGCTGCAGCAGTAGTAGCCTTTATGATTGCTAAGATCGGCTGGGAACAGGCTTGGAACTCAATCCGTGAGCTGATTGATACAGGCCTTGACGCTAAACAGGTGAGCGCCATTAAAAAGCTGATTAAAAATATTGATGGTGTGCATGGCGTACACATGCTACGTACGCGGCGCATGGCGGGTAATTCCATTGTTGATGTACATATTCAAGTGGATGATTTTTTAAGCGTTTCTGAGGGACATCGTATTTCTGAGCATGTACGGCATATGTTGTTAGAGTCTAATAAAGATATTGTCGACGTGGCGATTCATATTGACCCTGAAGATGATGAGATTGCTGATCCTAGTAGCAAGCTTCCTTTGCGCCGCGAAGTATTGCAGGATTTACGCGAGGTGTGGCGCGAGGATCTGAAAAATGTGGATATGGATAAAGTCGTGCTGCATTACTTAAACGGTCAAATTCATATCGAAGCGTTTTGTCATGTTGAACCGGAGCTGGAAGTGGGTGAGCGCTTGATTGAGCAGGCCCAACAACTTTCCTATGTGGGGCGGGTTAGTTGGTACAGTCCGCTAGGTGCAAAACAAAAAACAACCCCCTAAGCTTGTAAGTTTTAGTTAACTGAGTACAATACTCAGCGCGCCCTACTTGGGCGATCTTTGATGGTGACTCTGTCGGTCCCTTCGCAACGATTATCCGTGAACCCGGTCAGGCCTGGAAGGGAGCAGCCGTAGCGGAGACATTGTGTGCCGAGGTGTGGCTGGCGGGGTCACCTCCAATCTTGCATTTATTGCGCATCTCATTATTTTTAATCTTAAAACCCATCTCTAAGCATGCATTTTTTCGTCTGCTCCGTTAGCATGTACGCTCGAAAAAATCTTAACATGGGGCGTTCATGAGTTATCAGGTGTTGGCACGCAAATGGCGGCCGCGTTCTTTCCGTGAAATGGTTGGTCAAGGGCATGTGTTAAAAGCATTGATTAATGCTCTAGACAGCCAGCGGCTGCACCATGCTTATCTGTTTACGGGTACGCGCGGCGTAGGAAAAACCACTATTGCGCGGATTATGGCTAAGTGCCTGAACTGTGAGCAAGGGGTTAGCTCTACTCCCTGTGGTGTGTGTTCCATTTGTCGTGAAATTGACGAAGGGCGCTTTGTCGATTTAATCGAAGTGGATGCAGCCAGCAAAACCAAGGTCGAAGATACCCGCGAACTGCTTGATAACGTGCAGTATATGCCCAGCCGTGGCCGTTATAAGGTGTACCTGATTGACGAGGTACACATGCTCTCTACCAGCTCGTTTAACGCCTTGTTAAAAACTCTGGAAGAACCACCGCCGCACGTTAAATTCTTACTGGCTACCACCGATCCGCAAAAATTACCGCCTACGGTGTTGTCGCGTTGCTTACAGTTTTCCTTAAAAAACATGCCCCCCGAATCTATCGTCGGGCATTTAAGCCATGTACTGGCTAGCGAAAATATTCCTTTTGAAGAACAAGCGCTATGGCTGCTAGGTCGAGCTGCTGATGGCTCTATGCGCGATGCCATGAGCTTGACAGATCAAGCCGTGTCTTTTGGTGAAGGTAAAGTGCTGGCGGAAGATGTACGCGCCATGCTGGGTACTCTAGACCAAGGACAGGTATTCAGCATTGCGAGCGCTTTATTAGCTGGCGATGCTCAGGCAATGCTCCAAGCCATTGCTGAGCTGGCAGAGCAGGGACCAGATTGGCAGGGTGTGCTAGCGGAACTGTTAGGCGTGCTGCATCGCGTGGCGATTGCGCAGGTGATGCCCAACGCCATAGACAATGGTCAGGGCGATAAAGAGCAGATATTACAGCTTGCCCAAGCCATGCCCGCAGAAGACACTCAGTTTTATTATCAGGTGGCATTGATGGGGCGGCGTGACTTGCCATTATCCCCTGATCCGCGTGATGGTTTTGAAATGGTCATGTTGCGCATGCTAGCGTTCCGGCCCGCGAGTTTACCGGGTGCGCCGAGCACCCCACTGGTTTTTAACCAGCCGAAGTCATCAGAACCTGTGATGGCTTCGGCGCCGCCGCCAGCACCCGCGCAGACTGAGCCAGCAGCGCCACTTGCACCTGAGCCTGTTGTAACGGCAGAACAGCCAGCATCACCAGAGCAGCCTGAAGAGCACGCAGAGCCTGCTATAGAGCTCGATGTGCCCCCGGTAGAAACGACGGTAGTAGAAAACCCGTCCGAAACATTTGCGCAAACGCCTCATGAGACCCTTAATTATGCTGAAGAAGAAAGGGAGCTTGATGATGAGCAAGACATACCCGACTACAGTTATCTAGATTACGTAGAGTCGCAGTCAGCTACTGATTCAATTCCAGAGGGTGATTTAAAACCGCATATCCCACCGGCCACCGGTTTGGCGGCTCGCTGGATTAATCTGTGTCAGCAACTGGACATCTCCGGTATGACGGCCAATATTGCTAGAAATTGCGCGTTGATAAAAGAAGAGGGCAATACCTGGTTGCTGCATCTTGATAGTGAACAGAGTGCACTTTTTAATGAAACACAGCAAAAGCGTATCAATGAGGCAGTCAACACTCAGCTAGGTCAAGAAATTCAATTGCAAGTTGAAATAGCGCCACTGACGGTAGAAACACCAGCTTTGGATTTAGCACGTAAACGAGCACAGCAACAACTTGATGCTGTGGCCTCATTAGAGCAAGATCCACTTATCCAAGCATTCAAGCAAGAATTAGGCGCTGTTTTTTGCGCTGAAAGTATAAAACCCATTAACCCAATTTAATTTGAGGATTTTATTATGAAAGGCGGTATGGCAGGCCTGATGAAACAGGCACAAATGATGCAGGACAAGATGCAAAAAATGCAGGCAGAACTTGCCAATGCAGAAGTGACAGGCGAGTCTGGTGCAGGCATGGTTTCTGTGGTTATGACGGGGCGTCATGATGTGCGCAGAGTCAGTATTGATGACAGTTTGCTGGAAGAAGATAAAGAGATTTTAGAAGACCTTATTGCGGCAGCAGTAAATGATGCGGTGCGCAAAATCGAACAACGCAACGAGCAAGCTATGTCGGGTATGACGGCTGGAATGCAGTTACCACCCGGCTTTAAGATGCCGTTTTAGTTGAGTTTTTTCTATGTCCTTTAGTCCCGCTATTCGTGAGCTTGTAGAAGCGTTTCGTACCCTGCCAGGTGTTGGGCAAAAAACTGCCCAGCGCATGGCGCTGTATATTTTAGAGCGCAACCGTGCTGGCGGTGAACGCTTATCCCAAGCTTTGCAAACGGCTGTAGAACAGGTTGGACATTGCAAGGAGTGTCGTACCTTAAGTGAGACAGATTTATGTCCAATCTGCGCGGATGAGCGACGAGACACAGGTTTGCTGTGCATTGTACAAGGACCGCTGGATGTGTTTGCTTTAGAGCAGACGGGCTACAAAGGGCGCTATTTTGTGCTGAAAGGTCATCTGTCTCCCTTAGATGGCCTTGGCCCAGAGGCCATCGGCATCTCTGAATTATTAAGGCATATTGATACGCATCAGTACACCGAGGTTATCTTGGCTAATAACCCAACGGTGGAAGGCGAGGCAACAGCGCATTACATCGCACAATTGCTACAAGATAAGCCACTGAGTCTGACACGTTTAGCTCAGGGTATGCCGATGGGTGGCGAGCTGGAAATGGTCGATGGTGGCACATTGATTCAAGCGTTTGCTGGGCGCAAGCCGGTGCAGTTTTAAGTTAGGTCTGCTCGATGTGTTCAGAGTTTTGGGCTTTAGCAAGTGCGCACAATGAGGCGACACAGCAGCTAAGTATGCCGCAGTGCTAACAAAACCCCAGACTTGTTTGCAGTGCCGCCAAACCCATCTTTGACCAGCCCCACCAACTAAGCGCTAGCAGGGCAGTCATCAGCAAGATAACTAAGGCCCAATACAGCTGTTTTTTACGCATGACTTTCCTCCACAGGCAGCTCGCGGATAGACCAGTTTAAGGCTGCAGCGATAAGGCTTAGCGCAATAGACACGTACCAAACCATGTCATAACTGCCACTCACATCATAACCCCAGCCGCCGAGCCAGCCGCCCACAAAAGAACCTAACTGGTGAAACAAAAAAGCTATGCCGGTGAGCATCGACAAGTGGCGCACGCCGAACAGGGTCGCAATAGTACCGTTGGTTAAAGGCACTGTAGACAACCATAACAGCCCCATGGCAATGCCGAACAAGTAGGCAGACAGCGCACTTACTGGCAAAAACACAAACAAGCTAATTACTACAGTGCGCAGCAAATAAATCCACACCAGCAGTCTAGGTTTAGAATAGCGACCACCCAGCCAGCCGGCAGTCCAGGTGCCTGCAATGTTAAACAACCCTACTAAAGCCAGTACCGCTGTGCCTACCTGTGCAGACAGTTGCTGATCCAATAGATAAGAGGGCAGGTGCACGCCAATAAAAACCACCTGAAAACCACACACTAAATACCCCATGCACAGCAGCCAAAAAGGCGTGTGACGAGCAGCTTGTTTGAATGCTGCTGCCACTGATGTTTTTGCCGTAGCAACACCGCTGGGTACGCTTTCTCGCAGCATCCAGCTTACCGGCAGCAATAAAGCCACTAATACCGCACACACCAGTAAGGCAGCCGACCAGCCCAGCCACTCAATTAAACCTAAAGTGCCTGGTAGCATGGCAAACTGACCAAATGAGCCGGCAGCGCTAGCGATGCCCATTGCCATGCTACGTTTCTCTGGCGCAACACTACGGCCAACGGCTGAAAGCAGGATAGGGAATGATGTACCTGATAAACCAAACCCTATTAATAAGCCGCTGCTGATAATCAGGCTGGTTGAATCCGTTGCGTGGGCCATCATAAATAATCCCAGTGCGTAGATGCTGGCGGTAATGATGACGGTGATGCGCGTACCGTAGCGATCAGCAAACATACCCACAAAAGGTTGCGCTACGCCCCAAACTAAGTTTTGCATGGCAATAGCAAAAGCAAAAATCTCGCGCCCCCAGCCGAACTCTAGGCTCATGGGGTTTAGAAACAAACCAAACGCATGACGCACGCCAAGTGACACAGCTAAAATTACTGCGCTGCCGATTAATAACAAGAAAATGTTGTGTTTAGTATTATTTGGGGTTGGCATAAAAACTCGTTTAATAGGTTAGAAAAGCACTAGTAGGTATATTTCAACAGAAAACTGCAGACGCTGCACTGCTTATTGCCAGCCATTTTTTCGTTGGAGTCCAGCTTCTGGGCGATGCGTTCTATAGAGCAGCGCCGCATCGCTTTTGTGGGACCCGACTTGTCGGGGAAGCTGCTGTTGAGTCTAGGTAAGGTGTTTGGCTTGGTGGCTACGGGCAGATACTGGTTCCCTGACAAGTCAGGTCCCACACGGCGCTGTGCTTCTTTGCAGCCATTGCGCGGGTGGTTCTAGCTTGCTCAACACCGACCCCGCAGAATTAGCAGTTTTGGGTAGGAGCAGGCCATGCCTGCGAGCGGTGTGTCAGGCAATACTGTGTTTGCAGGTGTAATCTGCGGTCGGACGCATGGCATCCTCCTACGCGCGTACCGGACTTTCGTAGAGCGCAACTCTTGAGCTCCAACAGGTTCGATAAATGCTAGACTAGCGCACAAATTTTTTCGGGTTTTAATGTGCAACACGCAGACTTTAAACAGCTTTCACAGCAAATAAATCAAACGCTTTGCAAGGAACAGTACGCTTTACAGCGTCAGTTACGCCAACTCCAGCGCCGGCCCAACGAGCAAGCGTTCAATCAATGGCAACAACGCCTCGAACGCTCACTGGCCACCGTACAAACGCGCCAAGCCAGCGTCCCAGCCATCAGCTATGACGAGCAGCTGCCGATTGCCGAGCACCGCGAAGCCATTAAAGAAGCGTTAAGCAAGCATCAGGTGTTGGTGATTGCCGGTGAAACCGGTTCAGGTAAGACCACGCAGCTGCCCAAGCTCTGCTTAGAGTTAGGCCGCGGGGTGCAAGGCCTGATTGGCCACACCCAGCCCAGACGCCTAGCAGCACGCAGCGTAGCAAGCCGTATTGCGGAAGAACTCAATACACCGCTCGGTGGCGTGGTAGGTTATCAGGTGCGTTATGAGGACCACAGTGATGACAACACCCTAATCAAACTGATGACGGACGGCATCTTACTGGCCGAAACCGCCCGCGATCGTTTTTTGCAACGCTACGACACGCTAATTATCGACGAAGCCCACGAACGCAGTCTGAATATCGACTTTCTGCTCGGTTATATCAAAAATATTCTGCCCAAACGCCCCGACTTAAAAGTCATTATCACCTCGGCCACCATTGATTTGCAGCGCTTTTCCGAGCATTTCGATAATGCGCCTATCATTGAAGTGTCAGGCCGCACCTATCCGGTCGAAACCTGGTACCGCCCGCTGTTGGCCGAACGCGATGAGGACGGGCAAACACAAGAAGAAGACCTGAGCGTTGAACAAGGCATTGTGCGCGCGCTGGCTGAGATAGCAGATTACGAGCGCAGCCAAAAACGCCTGCCCGGTGATGTACTGGTGTTTTTGCCCGGTGAGCGAGAAATCCGCGAGTGCGCTGAGGTGTTGCGCAAAGCTGAGTTAAAACACACGCTTATTTTGCCGCTGTATGCGCGGCTCTCGCCCAGTGAGCAACAAAAAATCTTTCAGCCACAAACAGGGCGCAAAGTGGTGCTCGCTACCAACGTGGCCGAAACCTCGCTGACTGTGCCCGGCATTCGTTATGTCATCGACAGCGGCACCGCCCGCATCAGCCGCTACAGCTACCGCGCTAAAATTCAGCGTTTACCCATCGAAGCCATTTCCCAAGCCAGCGCCAATCAGCGGCAAGGCCGTTGTGGTCGGGTTGAGGCGGGTATTTGCATACGTTTATACAGTGAAGAAGATTTTCTTAATCGCCCAGAGTTTACCGATCCGGAAATCCTGCGTACCAACCTTGCGGCTGTTATTTTACAAATGCTGCATTTGCGTTTGGGCGCGATTGAAGACTTCCCATTTCTTGAGCCGCCAGAAGGTCGTGCCATCAGCGATGGCTTTACCATCTTGCAAGAGCTGCAAGCTGTTAGCCTGCAAGGTGAGCTCACGGCGCTGGGTCGACAGTTAGCGCGCCTGCCTATAGATCCAAGGGTAGGGCGCATGCTGCTAGCTGGTGCCGAACACGGCAGTTTACGTGAGGTGCTTATCGTGGCCAGCTCACTGTCTGCACAGGACGTGCGTGAGCGTCCAGCGGATAAACAGCAGGCCGCCGACCAAGCCCATGCGCAGTGGAAAGACCCTGATTCTGATTTTGCCGCTATTATTAATCTGTGGCGTGACTTTGAAGAACAACGACTGGCTTTAGGGGCTTCGGCCTTGCGCCGTTGGTGTCGCAGCCAGTTTGTTAACTACCTGCGTTTGCGCGAATGGCGCGATGCTCATCGACAGCTGACCTTGATTTGTCGCGAATTGAAACTGCCCTTTAATGAGCAAGCTGCTGACTATGATGCGCTGCATAAAGCGCTGTTGCCCGGTTTGCTCAGCCATATCGGGCAGAAAACCGAAGACAACGATTATCTCGGCGCGCGTCAACGTCGCTTTCTGATTCATCCTTCCAGTGGTTTGGGGCGCAAACGCCCACAGTGGCTCATGACGGCTGAACTGGTCGAAACCACAAGGCTCTACGCGCGCATGGTGGCACGAATTGATCCAGTGTGGGCGGAGCAGGCTGGCGAGCACCTGATTAAACGTACTTATCTGGAGCCACACTGGGAAAAGCGCCGCGGTCAGGTGGTGGCTTATGAGCAAATCACGCTCTACGGCCTGATTCTAGTTGGACGCCGCGCTGTGCATTATGGACCGCTGGACCCCGTATTAAGTCGCGAGCTGTTTATCCGTGAAGGCTTAGTCGGTGGCGACATTATCAGCCGTGCGCGCTGTTTGCGTGCAAACCGTGAACTGCTGGCCACGCTCGACAAGCTCGAAGCCAAGGCACGCCGGCGTGATATTTTGGCCGACGATGAAACCCTGTTTGCGTTTTATGATCGCCATGTGCCAGCGGATATTTACCAAACCGCCAGTTTTGAGCGCTGGTATAAACGTGGCAGCGCTAAACAAGCAGACTTGCTGATCATGACCGAGGCGGATGCCTTGCAGCGTGAGGCCAGCGAAGTCACGGGAGGAAAATACCCTGACCACTTAGAATGGAATGGTTTGCAGTTGCCGCTAAGCTACGAGTTTGATCCCAGTCATCCGCGCGATGGCGTCACGCTCAGTGTACCTGTGCCCGTTTTACTGCAAATTCCACAAAGTCGTTTGCACTGGCTAGTGCCGGGATTGCTGGAAGAATTATGCATTGCCTTGGTGCGACAACTGCCTAAAGCCATCCGCAAAAACTTTGTTCCCGTACCGGACTTTGTCCGTGCGGCACTCGACAACATGCCCTTTGCTGAGGGCGAATTGACTGAGGTGTTAGCGCACCAATTATTGCGGATGACCGGCGCAAAAATTCCAGAGGATGCGTGGAAAAACGCTTTTAACAACCTCGACAATCACTTGAGAATGAACGTTGAAGTTCTTGATGCAAAAGGAAAACGCTTAGGCGAGAGCCGTGACTTTTCTGCTTTGACCAGCCAATTTGGCGAGGCCAGTCAGACCGCGCTAGCTGAGTTGAAAAGTCAACAAAAGGACAACGCACCCGCCGAATTGGATGTGGCTGATTTCAAGCTTGAAGACTACCAGCAACAACAAATTGCCGGCCTGAGCATGACCGTCTATCCCGCCTTGGTGGAGCAAGAAGGGGTGGTGCAGCAAAGCCAGTTTGCCAGCCAAGTCCAAGCCGATTATGAACACCGCCGTGCTGTACAGCGTTTACTGGTGCAGCAGTGGGCCGAGCCGGGCAAATACATTCGTGAACAGCTTGGCAAGGACAATCAGCTAGCATTGCTCTATCGGGAGTTAGGACGCATTGAAGCGCTGAGCGAGGATGTGCTGCTGGCTTGTGCTGAAGCACTGGTTTTGTCTGGATTAGATAAGCTGCCGCGTGATTCAACCCAGATTATGCAGCTGGCTGAACAACATCGCGGTGCGGTAGTAGAGCAGGGCGAACAGCTAGTTAAGCGCCTGAAAGATATTTTGCAGCGTTGGCATGAGCTGAAAAAACGCCTGAAAGGCCGCATAGACCTGAGCATGGCCGTGGCGCTAAATGACATCAAAAGCCAGCTTAGTGGTTTGATCTACCCCGGCTTTGTTCGTGATACGCCTAGCCAGTGGCTGCAAGAGTACCCACGTTACTTAAAAGCCATCGCCCAGCGGCTCGATAAACTGGGCGCGCAGTTGCAAAAAGACCGTGTCTGGACGCTGGAGCTCAGCGGCTACCTAGAAAAACTACAGCAAAAGCAAAACAAGCATCAAAAAGAAGGCAAGCATGACCCTGAACTGCTGCTGTATCGCTGGATGCTGGAAGAGTACCGCGTTTCACTGTTTGCCCAGCAGCTCGGCACCAAAATACCGGTGTCCGATAAGCGCATGGCCAAACAGTGGGCGCAGACGCTCGACTAGAGGTTGCGTGATACAAGTGAGTATGAATAAATAGAGCCATGAATAGACGCCAACTATTACAGCTTCTAGCCTTAAGCCCGCTAGTCACCTTAGTCGCATGTAAGCCTCAGCAGGTTCGCCGCTCAGTTGATGTGGGTCGACGAGTGGCACAAGGTGAACTCAAAGGCGCCATCGGCAGCCAGATTCCCTCCACAGGCATTCCGGAAGTCGACAGATTAGTCCGTGGGCAGCTTGAGCAATTGGCCAATAAGCTGGCTAAAAAGTGGGGCGACAAGCGGGTTGCCAGCAAAACCGAATACGTAAAATACAGCGATAAATACCAAACCCGTGCGGTGGTTAACTTTGATACGGGCGTGATTCGTGTGGAAACCATTGAAAAGAAAGACGCTAAAGCCAAGCTTGAGCAAGCCATCATTAGCACCTTATTAGCGCCTAGCGACCCATCTGGAGTGGACTTACTCAGCGACAAAGCGGTCAACATAGGCGCAGAACCCTTCTTGCATGGTTTGGTCGTTGACCATCAAGGTCAAGCCATACGTTATGAGTGGCGAGCAGGGCAGTACGCCAAGCATCTTCTGGCTAATGCCTATCAGCAGGATAAGTACAAAGGCAAAACCCGCTACTTCGTCAGCTTTGCCATGGTGCAAAACCATCAGGCTAACTCACAGCACAAGTACGCCAGTTATGTGGCGCAGAATAGCCGCCGCTTTAAGGTTAAAAGCTCACTGATTTACGCGATTATGGAAGCTGAGAGTAGCTTCAATCCCTATGCCATCAGCCATGTGCCGGCCTATGGTTTGATGCAAATCGTGCCCACCACGGCGGGGCGTGATGCGCACCAGCTGATTTATAACAGGCCCGGAACACCCAGCAAAGACTATCTATTTATGCCGCAAAACAATATTCAGATGGGCGCTGCTTACCTGTCGATTTTAAATGATCGTTATTTAGCGCGCGTGACTCATCCATTATCACGTGAATACTGTGTGATTGCCGGTTACAACACCGGTAGCGGTAATGTACTGAAAGCCTTCCACAGCAACCGCGATCAGGCCTTTGCCCAGATTAACCGCCTAAGCCCGGCGCAGGTTTATAACCAGCTAGTTGCCAAGCTGCCTTACGCCGAAACACGCCGTTACCTTCCCAAGGTTACCCAGTACCAACGTAAATACAGCTAACAACTCCTGTTGGAGCGCAGCTTCTGCGCGATGCGCGTTGTAAGGCTTATGCGAGGGTTGAGTTAGGCACAAACCAATGTGGGACCTGACTTGTCAGGGAACCAAAAGCCAAGCCATGGCACAGATTTGAGGTTGTAGGTTTAACTCTGACTTCTGTGCATTTCCTTTCCCCGACAAGTCGGGTCCCACAAAAGCATTCCCCTGCAAAATCCGAGACGACTTACTAGGCTACACGAGCTGGTTTTCTAGTCCGCCTCGCCTAGGAGGTTGGCCTTCCAAAACAGTAGTGAATCCAAAGATAGCGGCTTGCTTTTGCTATTGCATTATGGTTGCAAAAAATAACTATGCACAGCTAAAAGTTAGCTAGCAAATGGCCATTAATAAAATATAAAATTACAACTGATTTTATTCTTGACTTTGCTAAGTGCTTGAAATAAATGGATTTAATTTTAATGCGCGTTTTTTAAGCACCCAGCTGCAGAGCTATAAACAATCAACCTTAGCGCCATCTGTTAGCAAGATACTCACAGAGTTATCCACAGGAATTGTGGATAAAGAAAGATGTTGAGCTGGGCGCCTTACTCCCAGCTCGATACAGTGTTGCTTACTGATTCGGCAACACACCATCAGCTCTAAACATGGCACGAATACCACGCAAAGCTTGGCGGGAGCGGTCAAGGTTTTCAATCAGGGCAAAGCGCACATGGTCGTCGCCATAATCACCAAAACCAATCCCTGGCGAGACACTGATTTTGGCATCAGCTAACAGTTTTTTAGAAAACTCCAGTGAGCCCATGTGTGCATAAGCCTCAGGTATTTTGGCCCAGATATACATGGAGGCTTTTGGCTTTTCTACCATCCAGCCTATTTCATGCAGGCCTTTGACCATCAAATTGCGGCGCTGACGGTACTGTTCGGCAATATCAAGCACACACTGTTGGTCGCCTTCAAGCGCGGCGATGGCGGCTACCTGTACCGGCGTAAAGCTTCCGTAATCGTGGTAGCTTTTGATCCGTGCTAACGCGGCAACCAACTCTTCATTGCCGACCATAAAACCAATGCGCCAGCCAGCCATGTTGTAGCTTTTCGACATAGTGAAAAACTCTACGGCCACATCACGCGCGCCTGGCACTTGCAGTATAGAAGGTGGTTTCCAACCATCGTAAGCAATATCAGCATAGGCTAAATCATGCACCACGATAATATCGTGTTCGATAGCAAGCGCGACCACACGCTCAAAGAAATCCAACTCAACACATTGCGCGGTTGGGTTTGAAGGAAAGCCCAAAATAATCATCTTAGGTTTGGGGATAGAGTCGCGAATCGCGCGCTCTAATTCAGCAAAAAAATCCACACCCGGAATAAGGGGTACCGAGCGCACCTGCGCACCAGCAATCACTGCACCGTAAATATGGATCGGATAACTGGGGTTAGGCACCAGTACTGTATCACCCTGATCCAAAGTACCCAACATCAGGTGCGCCAGACCTTCTTTAGAGCCGATAGTAACAATTGCCTCAGTTTCCGGATCCAAATCCACGTCATAGCGCTCTTTGTACCAATGACAAATAGCACGACGCAGGCGGGGAATGCCGCGCGAGGTGGAATAACCGTGCGTATCCTGCCGTGCTACCGTTTCTACCAGTTTATCAACGATATGCTGAGGTGTAGCGCCATCCGGGTTGCCCATGCTGAAATCAATAATGTCCTCGCCACGACGACGGGCGGCCATTTTCAATTCAGCAGTAATATTAAACACATAAGGGGGTAAACGATCGATACGCGCAAAGCGCCGAGAGCGACGAGTGTCGGACATGATAAATACCTTAAACGTAAGCGCCCAGAACCGTCTGAGCGACGTCGGCTCACTGCGAGCCAAGAAAAAGCAGGTTACGCCTGCACTTTGTGTTTTGCAAGAATCCCTGCTGATGGTAAAACCGCGATCGCGCATAAGATGCGCTCCCACATGGGCTTCAAGCATAAACCTTGGTGGAACCTAACTTCTGAGCAAAACAGGTTATAAAGCTAACTTAGATGCTGCCTGAAAATCACGAGCGCGCAAAAGTTGTGCTCCATAGATAGTTTACAGCCCTCATTGCTAATTGGCTTGATTCAACTGATAGCCAATATCTATCGTGGCAGTAACTTTACATAACTAGATATATAAAATATAAATAGATAAAGTGAACACAGCTTAAACAAACCCAAGAGGTAACAGAGATGGAAAACCAAGCTCCTGTAGCATCTTTCCCACGCTTGAACGAAGCTGCTCCAGCATTTAAAGCAAACACCACACATGGTGTTAAATCACTTGAAGACTACCGAGGTAAGTGGTTGATTTTATTCTCTCACCCTGCGGACTTCACCCCAGTTTGTACCACTGAATTTATTGCTTTTGCCAAAGCGGCGCCTAAGTTTGCGCAGATGAACTGCGACTTGCTGGGCTTGTCTATCGACAGCTTGTTCTCGCACTTAGCTTGGACGTTAAACATCAAAGAAAAATTCGGCGTGGAGATTCCATTCCCAATTATTGATGACATCAAAATGGAAGTAGCCAGTGCTTACGGCATGGTGCACCCAGGTGCGGCAGATACTCAAGCGGTACGTGCTACCTTTATCATTGACCCCGAAGGCATCTTACGTGCGATGGTTTACTACCCAATGAGCAACGGTCGTAGCATTGATGAGTTCGTGCGCTTATTGACCGCACTTCAGACCTCTGACAAGCATGGCGTAGCGACACCAGAAGCTTGGGTGCCAGGCCAGGATGTGATTGTTCCTCCGCCAAAGACCAGCGAAGCAGCCGACAACCGACCTAACGAAGGTTACAACACGGTTGACTGGTACTACTCAACCAAGTCACTCTAAGGTTGGAGCACAAGTGGGGTGCTGAATAACGCATCCAACATTAGCTAAAAACTGCGGTCCTTGTGGCCGCAGTTTGCTTTCTGCATTAATTCACCGCATGGAGGCCTCTATGTCCAGTTCATACTTACAGGTTGAAGGCTTTTTTGATCCCGAGACTTGGACGCTCAGTTACTTGGTGCTCGATAGCCAAACCAATGCCTGCGCCATTATCGACAGCGTCTTGGATTACGACCCCAAATCCGGGCGTACCGCTACGGCGTCTGCCGATAAATTGGTTGCTCGTGTTCAGGCACTAGGCGCACAGGTACAGTGGATTTTAGAAACCCATGTGCATGCCGATCATCTCTCTGCCGCGCCTTATTTACAGCAGGTGCTAGGCGGTAAGCTGGCTATTGGTTCGCGGATCACTCAGGTGCAAGACACCTTTGGCAAGCTCTTTAATCTGGATAGCGAATTCGCCCGAGATGGTAGCCAGTTTGATCGTTTACTAGTCGATGGTGATGTGCTCATGATTGGCGGTTTAAAGCTGACTGCTATGCATACACCCGGACACACGCCTGCCTGTATGACTTACGTAATTAGCGGCGCCAGCCAACAGGTTGCCTTTGTTGGCGACACTTTATTTATGCCAGATTACGGCACGGCTCGCTGTGATTTCCCCGGCGGCGATGCGCGCACTCTGTATCAATCCATTAACAAAATTTTCAGTCTGCCAGATGATACTGTGCTGTATATGTGTCACGACTACCAACCCGATGGCCGTGAGCTGCGCTATATCAGCTCCGTGGCTGAGCAGCGCGCCAACAACATCCATGTGCATCAAGGCGTGACAGAAAATGAATTTGTACAGCTGCGTGAAACGCGCGATGCGACCCTCGATATGCCCGTACTTATTTTGCCTTCAGTACAAATCAATATGCGCGCAGGGCATTTCCCACCGCCAGAAGACAATGGCATTGCTTACCTAAAAATACCGCTTAATTCATTGTAATAAAGCAGGTTTAACTGGCGAAGCCTGCATAAGTCGCTCGATTTCAACCCCTAATACATAAGTTAAATTCTCTCTGAATTTACCGATAAACAGGCGTAGACTAACGACAAATTTAGCTTAGCGAATGGTCCAATGCCTCAAACAATACGCCTTACCCAATACAGCCATGGCGCTGGTTGCGGTTGTAAAATTTCTCCCGATGTTCTCTCCGTTATCTTAGCCGGCAGCGGCGCACAAAATTTAGACCCACGTCTGTGGGTGGGCAACAGCTCGCGTGATGATGCGGCAGTTTACGCGCTGGATGACGAGCGTGGCGTGGTTTCGACCACGGATTTTTTCATGCCCATTGTCGATGACCCCTATGATTTTGGGCGCATCGCAGCCACCAATGCCATCAGCGATGTCTACGCCATGGGCGGACGTCCGTTGTTGGCGATTGCTATTCTAGGCTGGCCGGTCAATGTTTTAGCACCCGAAATTGCTGCTGAAGTCATTCGCGGCGGTCGTGCAGTCTGTGATGCGGCAGGTATCGCCCTAGCTGGCGGACACTCCATTGACGCACCAGAGCCTATCTTTGGCTTGGCGGTCACCGGCGAAGTCTACAAAACACAGCTCAAGCGCAACGACACCGCTGAATTAGGCTGCCAGTTATATCTGACCAAACCCTTAGGGATTGGCATTTACACCACCGCCGAGAAAAAAGGCGTGCTGGATGTGCAAGACCAAGGGGTGGCGCGCGACTTGATGTGCCAGCTCAACAGTATTGGTGCAGAGTTCGCCAAGCTTAACCAGGTTAAAGCCATGACCGATGTGACCGGTTTCGGCTTGCTTGGACATCTGGTAGAAATGGCTGACGGTTCAGGTTTAACTGCACGCTTAGAGATACAAAGCGTGCCGCGTTTACCCCGCGTTAATCATTACTTGCAGTTAGGTTGCGTACCCGGTGGCACCTTGCGTAACTACGCCAGTTACGGCGAACGTATCGCGCCGATTACTGAAACCGACCAACACTGGCTGTGCGATCCACAAACCAGCGGCGGACTGTTGGTAGCGGTTGAACCGACAGGAGAGGCCGAGTTCTTAGCCATCGCACGCGCACAGGGCTTACAACTGACGCGTATCGGCGACTTTATCGCGCAGGGACCTTATGCGGTTGAAATACTCTGATGAACGACAGCGACAATTACCTTAGTGTTTTTCTTAATGACCGCCCACTGATTGATACCCGTGCGCCCATTGAGTTTGCCAAAGGTTCTTTTCCAACCGCGGTTAGCTTGCCCTTGATGACCGACAGTGAACGGCAGAAAGTCGGCACCTGTTACAAACAGCAGGGACAACAAGCGGCAATCGAGCTCGGTCATCAACTGGTTAAAGGCGCCACCAAAGCGCAGCGGGTAGAGGCTTGGGCTGAGTTTGCACGCGCCAATCCTGAAGGCTATCTGTTTTGCTTTCGCGGTGGATTACGCTCGCAGATTAGTCAACAGTGGCTACAAGAAGCTGGCGTGAACTATCCGCGCATAACCGGCGGCTATAAAGCCATGCGCACCTTCTTAATCGACATACTGCAACAGGCGGTGGATGAGTGCCAATTCACTGTGCTGGATGGGTTAACGGGTACGGGAAAAACCGATGTGCTGCTGCAGCTTAGCAATGCCTTAGACCTAGAAGGGCATGCCAACCACCGCGGCTCAAGTTTTGGCAAGCATGCTACGGGTCAACCCAGCCAAATTGATTTTGAAAACAGCCTAGCCATTGATGTGCTTAAACAACGGGCGCTGGGTGTTGAGCACTTTGTCATTGAAAACGAGGCCAGAAACGTGGGCTCCTGCTCGCTACCGCATGAGCTATACAGCCGTATGCAAGCGGCACCGGTTGTGGTGCTGACTGAAGACAAAGAAACACGCATTGAGCGCATTCTGCGTGATTATGTGATCCGTCTGCATGAGGAATTTGCTCAACTCTATGGGCAAGAGCAGGGCGATCAGCTCTATATCGAGCGCATGCAGCACAGCCTGCTTAAGATCCAAAGACGCCTAGGCCCTGAACGTTATCAAGAAGTTCTGCAGCTGCTGAACCAGGGTTTACAGCAGCAAATGCAAGGTGGACAGTTGGATGCACATCGCGCATGGATTGATATCTTGCTGAGCCAGTATTACGACCCTATGTATCACTACCAGCAAAGCAAAATTAAAGACCGCGTGGTTTTTACGGGCAATCAAGCAGAGCTTTTGGCCTACTTGAGCAGCAGTTTTCAAGCGAATTCTTAACCTAAAACAAGCGTTATACTTTATGCTGACAGTAGAAAAAAGCCAAGGTGCGTATAAATAAAGCTAAGAATTTACGGGAGGATACTTATGAGCAGCTTGGCTGAATGGATTATCGAACAAACCTCGGATGCACTCATCTATGCCGACACTCAAGGCGTTATTCAGCGCTGGAATCATGCGGCTGAAAAACTGCTTGGCTTTAGCGCAGAGGATGCCTTAGGCCAGAGTCTAGATATTATTATTCCTAAGCATTTACGCGAGGCGCACTGGCGCGGCTTTAATGCGGCGATTGCCAGCGGCAAGCTCAAACTTGCGGGCACACCGACCTTAACCCGCGCAGTGCATAAAGAAGGGCATAAACTCTATGTTGAAATGACCTTTGCGCTCGTGGTCAACGACACAGGTGAAGTACTCGGCAGCGTATCCATGGCACGGGATGTTACGGAACGCGTCGAAAGAGAACGTGCAGCACGGAAATAGAAGATTTATACGTTGCACTAGGAAAAACAAAAAAGCCCCAATTAAGGGGCTTTAATCATATTTATTGGTATGCTTGCGAACTGCGAGAGTTCTCTGTTAAAACCCTTTCTTGCCGGCGGCATGCGCCAGCTAGTACTTTTTCAAATACTTTTTTACGCTCAGCTGATTTGGCGTTATTAAAAAAGTTAGAGAAATCAGTATCGACTGTTTTTGCATCTCTATTAAGCAGACGGTTCATCATTTCGATATTCCTTGGTTATTAGCTCTTTGAGCTGATCGCAAGTGTACTGCTCTGGGATGTGTGAATCAATAGACGTTGCGCCATTAATGTAACTGTACATAGGTTTTTTACTCGCGCCCGAAGCAACGTTTTTTATTAAAATCTCGAGCTGAATCTGACTTTTAAACTCTGCTTTCAGTTGATTAACCACGTTACGCGCTTCAAAATATTGCTTTACAAAGGTCTCTAAATGTATGCGGCGACCTTCGATTTTTTCACGAGCTTTTACAAAGTCCCACGCAACAACAGGATCCTGGTAGACATACAAAATTATTACTTTGCGTTCCTTTCCAAGAGCTCTCAAAATATTTTGCCTAGCTATCTCGTACTTGGTTAATGTGCCATCAAGTATGAAGCTTTGCCTGTTTTTTAGAGCATAATCTACGACTTTTTCGACCAGTATTGAGGTGGCGCCTTGAAAAAGGTAAGCATTTCTCCCGGTATAGTCTTCGAAGTGTTCTCGGTAACGATCGGGGTCTATGTGAATTGCTTTGCCGATTAAGCATAATATTTCTTGGGCTGTTTCTGTTTTTCCTGCCCCAGGAGAACCTGCCATTAATATCGTGATAGGGTCTTTTTCACTAGCAAAATTCTCTTTGCTAGTTTCCAACTTGGCGAACGATTTTTTCGTTTTCCTAGCATAAGCTATGGCGTTGTTGATTATTAGTTGTTCGGCTTTTGTGTGCATTGCATCACTCATCAGCAGGTGTAGATAAAGGGCAGGTTCTAGAACTGAGTGCAACACAGCTAATGAATTGATGCTAGGCCATTATCACTCAATTTCACCGGGTAGCTTAGGCCAACAGCCTACAGCCACCCATCATTTAAGCGCTTTGGTGTGGTTAGGCTGCCTAGTAAAATCCGCATCGAGCGGGCGCATTACAAGGTATTTACTGCCAAACCAAGCTACAGGAATTAATGAATATTACATTAAGCCTGTCTAACCCACTAAGTTTAGCCGATAAAAAAGCCCCAATTAAGGGGCTTTAACGTTTCTGGTTACTGCGACTAATCGTCGTTGGCTACACCCAGAATGTGTAACAAGCTGAGAAACAGGTTGTAGATGGAAACGTATAGGTTGATGGTTGCCATGATGTAGTTGGTTTCACCGCCATTAATGATTTCACTGGTCTGGTAAAGAATTACCGCAGAGGAGAACAGGACAAAACCTGCACTAATCATCAACTGAATGTTGGAGATTTCAAAAATCCAGCTCGCGATGATTGCACCAAGCAAGACAAAGAAGCCGACCATAATAAAGGTGCGTAGAAAGCTCATGTCTTTGCGGGTAATCAGCACAAAAGCTGACAAACCACCAAACACCACAGCGGTCATGGTAAAGGCAGAACTAATGACGCTTGCGCCGTTATTCATACCTAAATAGAGATTCAAGATCGGCCCTAAGGTGTAACCCATAAATCCGGTTAGCGCAAAGGTGGTCAGCAAGCCCCAGCCAGAATTACGCAATCTCATGGTGGCGAAAAATAAACCGTAAAATCCAACCAAGGTCACTATTAGACCCGGGTGGGGCAGTTGCATTTGCTGTGAAATGTAAGCAACCAAGCCGCTGAAAGCCAGAGTCATAGCCAACAAGCCATAGGTGTTACGCAGGACTGAGTTACCTGCGCGCTCAACGGCTACATCATGTGTGCTGTATCGCTGCATTAGTGTGTTACTCCTTAGTTGAGAATTATTGCTGACACTAAGCATAACAAATTTATTCAACAGATATGCAAAAATAAATTTGACAGAGTATTACAATCATGTAAAATCAGCGCCGCAAAGACGGAGGAGTGGCCGAGTGGCTGAAGGCAGCGGTCTTGAAAACCGCCGATGGGCAACTATCCGTGAGTTCGAATCTCACCTCCTCCGCCATCTTTACTAAAAACGCCAGTTTAATGGCGTTTTTTTTCGCCTATAGAAAAGTGCCCTGCATACAGCAAGACCTTTGCTGGTGAGCGTTTGCGAGCGCACGGGGATGAGAGGCTTTATTTATGAATTTCCAGAAAATTGAAGACGAGGCACTCCGCCTTACCAAGAGGGACGGGCCCAATTGGTTCAGCGACTGGTACGGAACATAGCCAGCCATCGGCTTATCTTGTTGATGTGCAGGATTACGAGTTCATGCAGCGTCGACTTAAGCTGCTTGAAGAACTCTCACGAGGAGCGCGCGCTGTACTTGAGGGAAGAACGTACAGCCAAAGTGAGGCCTGGGAGAAAATGAGCAAATGGCTGAAGTGATAGACTGAGCCGGCACTGAAAGAGTTAAACGCAATCGCAGAGTATATTGCTCTGGACAATCCTGCCGCTGCAAGCCGCTTGATAGAAGAGGTATTCAATAAAGTCGAGCGTTTGGAAAATTTCCCCAAATCCGGATGGATACTCCCAGAGCTTCCTAATTCGGTATACAGGGAAGTAGTGGTTCCGCCGTGTCGCATTTTTTATCGTGAAGATGAAAAGCGGGTGTATGTCATGCGAGATGAGCAGCAGCTTCGTGCGTACATGCTTGAGAACAGCTAACCAAGCGCGTCCTGCTTAGCTACGTCAAAGTAACCGGCACGCTCAGCGTTAGAAAGGACCAAAAGGGTACTTAAGGACGGTTAGTCGCAAGTAACTTGGCAGCAGCAGAGCGTGTAATGCGACATTTTGCGTATTTTTGGCTCGTGTTTATGGCTATAAGCCTGTCATACGTCCTGCGGATGACGCCTCTTTTAAAACAAAATAAAGTGCTTAATCCAGTGCAGATAGGTTTTTCAGTCTTGAGCGTCTAATTCTACTGCTGCATCTTCATGTGCAATGGCGTTTAAAATGGACTTTTAGCGCACAATGCACTCCCTGCCATGGTCTGACTTTCATACAGCCTATTTAGCCCAGCTTCCGAAAGTTGCGCGCTTTAACACTAAGCCGTGCTTGTTTTTAAGCTATGAGTAATTATAAAGCCATGTAAATCATATAGTTATATCTCAAACCTACAAGATAGCACGCATGCCGCTAGCTAGATAGGAGGCGTGCTCGAATAGATACCAAGGGATGTCTTGTTTTTCTGGGTAAAGGCATTATTATTCAGAGACATATACTAATTTAAGGTGCGCTGGCTCCAGTGACAAAGTGAGCATGCATGCTAATAAGCTGTTAGCAGTTGCACTACAACGCCTACATCTTGCGAGTTGAGTAAAAAAGGGATAGTTTATACTCATGAGTGAGTTTGAGTTCGACGAAGTCAAAAGCCAAGCCAATCTGGACAAGCACGGTATGGATTTCATAGCCGCTCA
>Ga0265293_10002551_pt1 | contig 36056 bp, 41 predicted proteins | sample Munlanlewell138R_FD_192505 | JGI IMG/M metagenome (GOLD analysis project Ga0265293, IMG submission 192505) | Leachate microbial communities from a municipal landfill in Southern Ontario, Canada - Leachate well 138R | ecosystem: Engineered > Solid waste > Landfill > Unclassified | place: Canada... | reverse complement strand
TACGCCGTCGTATTCGCTACCGTCCAAATCGCCGAGGTCGACCTCCGGGCCGCACCTCGCGACCAGCCGACGAGTGTCCGATATGTCCCCGAACACCCGTCCGACATGTCTCCGGTCTGAACACCCGACCAGGGAGGGGGTGGGCAGACCAGGGCAGGCCAGGCCAGTCCAGTGCAGGCCAGGGTAGGTCAGAGCGCCAGCGGCTCGTCCGTCTCCAGGCCCAGGATGTCCTCCACCGTCTCGCGGCGGGAGATGACCGTGGCGCGCCCGTCTTCCCAGGCCACCTGGGGGGCGCGGCCCATGGAGACGTAGTTGCTGCTCATGGCCGCCGCATAGGCGCCGGCGTCGTGCAGGACCAGCAGGTCGCCCGCGTCCGGCCGTCCCAGCGCGCGGGGGACCAGCAGTTCCTGGTCGTCGCGCGTGAAGACGTCCCCGCTTTCGCAGAGCGGCCCGGCCACCACGAGCGGCTCCGGTTCACGCGCGGCCCCCGCACCCACGATTGAGATGTGGTGGTAGGAGCCATACATGGCCGGGCGGATCAGGTCGTTGAAGCCCGCGTCCACCATCACGAAGCGGTGGCCCGGCCCCTTCTCGTTGCTGCGCGTGTCCTTCACGTCCGTCACGCGAGACACAAGGAGCCCCGCGCCCGCCACCGGGTAGCGGCCCGGCTCGATCTCCATCGTCACGCGGCGCCCGGCCGCCTCCGAGAGCGTGGAGGCCGCCTCCAGCAGCAGGGTGCGGTAGCCGGCCATGTGGTAGCGCTGCGCATCCGCGCGGTACGGGTGCGGGATGCCCCCGCCAAAGTTCACCGCGCGCGCCTCCGGGAAGCGCTGCACCAGGCCCGCGAACAGGTCCAGCAGCCGCCGCATGTTCTGGTCGAACTCCTCGATCTGGGGGCCCGTGCCCACGTGGGCGTGCAGGGCCACCACCGGGAAGCCGGCCTGCTTCGCCAGGTCGTGCGCGGCGTCAATGTCTTCGGACCAGATGCCGTGCTTGGAGGAGGGGCCGCCGGTGTCGCAGGACTGCACGTGGCCGTGGCCGAAGCCAGGGTTGACCCGCAGCGCGATGGGGCCGGCGTATCCGGCGTCGTGCAGTTGCCCGATCATGCCGGGCGACCCCACGTTGGGCAGCACCCCGTGGCGCACCACGGCGTCCAGCGCGTTGTCGCGGAACACGTCCGCAGTGAACATGATCGCCGGCGGCTCGTGGCCGGCGGGGAAGCCGGCGCGCAGCGCGCGCTCCACCTCGTTCCCGCTCACAGCGTCGATCCAGAGGCCCGCCTCGCGCGCGGTGTCCAGCACCAGGCGTGCGGAGTTGGCCTTCATCGCGTAGCGCGCGTGGATGCGGTCGCCCGCCGCAGTCGCGGCTACCTCCTCCATGCGCTGCCGCAGGATGGCGACGTCATACAGGAAGAACGGCGTGCCGACCTGCGCGGCGATGGCCTCCAGGGGATACGTGGCAAGGTTGTCCGTGTCCATCCTCGGAATCTAGTCGAGCACGCCCTGAGCCGCGAGGATCGAGGGCCCCCCCCCCGCGCCTCGAGGAGCGCGCGCGCGCGGGGATCCCGGCCATCGACACCACGTCTCAGCACCCCCCCGCGTCTGAGAGGTAGCCTCGGGCCGTGGCGCACGCGAGACATGACCACGGGCACGCTCACACCCGCGACCGGCGGCGGCTGGCGGTCGCGCTGGTCCTGGCCCTGGTCACCGCCGTGGTCGAGGTCACCGGCGGCCTGCTGTCCGGGTCGCTGGCGCTGCTGGCGGACGCGGGCCACGTCCTGATGGACGCCACAGCGCTGGGACTGGCGCTCGGCGCCGTCTGGCTGGCCCGGCGGCCCCACACCCCGCGGTCGACGTTCGGATACCACCGCGTGGAGGTGCTGGTCGCCAGCGCGAACGGCCTGCTGCTGTTCGGCATGGCCGCGGTCGTCGCATGGCACGCCATCGAGCGCCTGCGCGCGCCGTCCGAGGTGGATGCGGGCGTGCTGCTGGTGGTGGCCTCGCTGGGCCTCGCCTCGAACGCAGTGGCGCTGTGGATCCTGCACGGCTCGGAGTCCGTGAACGTGCGCGCGGCGCGACTGCACGTGCTGAGCGACCTCGGCGGGTCGGTCGCGGCCGTGACCGCAGGCGTCCTGGCGGCGACCACCGGATGGGACCGCGCGGACCCGCTGCTCTCGTTGTTCATCGTGGCGCTCGTCTGCGTGGGGGCGTACCGGCTGCTGTCCGACACCGTCTCCATCCTCATGGAGCGTGTCCCGCCCGGCATCGACCTGGCGGAGGTGGAGGCCTCCCTGCGGGAGGTGCCGGGCATCGTCGCCGTGCACGACGTCCACGTGTGGATGGTGACCAGCGGCTTCCTGGTGTTCACCGCACACGTGGAGGTCACGTCCCAGGACGTGCTGGGCACGGTGCAGGGGGCCGTGGAGATGCTGCGCGAGCGCCACGGGATCGAGCACGCCGCCATCCACCCGGAGCCGGTGCGCCTCCTCACCCTGGACGGGTGACCGGGACCGGTCATGCCGATCCTGGCGAACTCGTCACGCCGCGTGTCCCCATCAGCGAAGATCCTCGAAGAAAATTCCGCCGCAGAGTGACGCCGATGTCGATCCGGGCCGTCGCCGTTCGACGTAGGTGTAGAGGCGTCGCATGGCGCCAGTGGACCGAAGGGACCCCAACGTGAAGTACATGCTGATCATGCGCGCGACCGACGAGGCCATCGAGGCCTCCAGGGCCGTGCCGTTCGAGGAGATGATCAACGCCATGGGGGCGTACAACGAGTCGCTCATCAAGGCCGGCGTGTTGCTCGGCGGCGACGGCCTGAGCCCCCCGGAGGAAGGGTTCGTGGTCGACTTCTCCGCAGAGGACGAACCGATCGTGACGGACGGCCCGTACGGGGAAACGCACGAACTGTTCAACGGCTTCTGGATCATCCAGACCGCGACGAAGGAAGAGGCCATCGAGTGGGCCAGCCGCTGCCCGCTGGGCCCCGGCAACAAGTTGGAGGTGCGCCGCATCACGGACGCCAGCGACTTCGCGGACTTCGCCGACAACGAGTACGTCCAGAAGGAAGAGGTCTGGCGCAAGGAACTGGGCACGGAGTAGGCCAGTTCGGGAGCGTGCGGATGACCGCTCGGACGACAGACGTGCAGCGGACGCTGGAGGCCGTGTGGCGCATCGAGGGCGCCCGGGTGGTCGCGTCGCTCGCCCGCATGGTGGGCGATATCGGCCTCGCGGAGGACCTCGCGCAGGACGCGGTGGTGGACGCGCTGGCGCAGTGGCCGGAGGCAGGCGTGCCGCGCAACGCCGCCGCCTGGCTCACCGCCGTCGCCAGGCGCAAGGCCATCGACGGCTGGCGACGCCGCGAGCGCCTGGACGAGCGCTACCGGGCCATGGCGTACGACCTGACCCAGGAGGCGCCGGGGCCGACCGACGCGTGGGAGCCGATCGACGACGACCTGCTGCGCCTGGTCTTCACCGCCTGCCACCCGGTGCTGGGACGGGAGGCCCAGGTCGCCCTGACCCTGCGGGTGGTGGGCGGCCTCACCAGCGAGGAGGTCGCCCGCCTCTTCCTGGTCCCCGTGCCCACCATGCAGCAACGCATCGTGCGCGCGAAGAAGACCCTGGCCGCCGCGCGCGTGCCGTTCGAGACGCCGCCCCCGGAGGAGTGGGCCGGCCGGCTGGCGGGCGTGCTGAGCGTGGTCTACCTGGTCTTCACGGAGGGCTACTCCGCCACCGCCGGCGACCAGTGGCTCCGGCACGACCTGGCGTCCGAGGCCCTCCGCCTGGGCCGCATCCTGGCCGGCCTGACGCCGCAAGAGCCGGAGGTGCACGGGCTGGTCGCCCTCATGGAGTTCCAGGCCTCCCGCTTCCCGGCCCGCCTCGCGCCGGACGGCAGCCCCGTCCTGCTTGCAGACCAGGACCGCACCCGCTGGGACCGCAGCCAGATCACGCGCGGCGTGCAGGCGCTGGCGCGGGCGGATGCGCTGGGACGCGGGCGCGGCAACTACACCCTGCAGGCCGCGATCGCGCAGTGCCACTCCACGGCGCCCAGCGTGGAGGACACGGACTGGGATCGCATCGTCCTGCTGTACGAGGCGCTGGCCACCCTGACCTCGAACCCCATCGTGGAACTGAACCGCGCCGTGGCCGTCTCCATGGCCTCCGGCCCGGAGCCGGCGCTCGAAATCGTGGACGCCCTGGCGGACGCAGGCTCCCTCCCCAGGTCCCACCTGCTCCCCAGCGTCCGAGGCGAACTCCTCGCCCGGCTGGGCCGCATGGAGGAGGCGCGCGCAGACCTCACCACGGCCGCCGCCCTCGCCCAGAACGCCCGCGTCCGCGAGGTACTGCTGGCCAGGGCCCGGGCGCTCTAGCGCGCCGTCAGGCCGTGCGCCCTCGGACACCCGGTGCTATCGCCCCGCACGTCCTCAACCGCCCTACTTGGTGAGTTCGACCTTCCAGACCTTCGCGTCCGGGTCTTCCTCCACGCGCACGATGCCCTGGCCCACCATCCGCGCCAGGTGGGCGCGCACCTGGCCACCGGCAGCGCGGCGGAGGCCCTTCTGGATCTCCGGGTACAGGGAGCGCCGGATCTGCCGGTCCGTGGTGTAGCCGTGGTCGATCAGGTCGATGATCTGGCGGTCGCGCGTGGCTCGGTGGTCCAGCAACTCCTGGATCTTGAGGTCGGTCGCTTCCACCACCGGGCCGTGGCCGGGGGCGAACAACTTGCTCTGCAGTTCCCGCATCCGCACCAGCGAGTCCAGGTAGGCCTGCATGTCGCCATGGGGAGGCGGGCCGATCGCGCTCGTGCCCACGCCCAGCACGTTGTCGCCGGTGAAGAGCGTCATGGTCTCTTCCACGAAGTAGCAGTTGTGGCCGGCGGTGTGGCCGGGGGTGTGCACCGCGCGCACCGTGAGGCCGCCCACCTTGAACGTGTCCCCGTCCGAGAGCGGGACGTCGATGGGCGTGTTCAGCGCCTCCTCACGCCACTGGGCGGCGCGCTCCGCCAGGTCCCTGTCATCCGGCAGGTCGTCGTTCTGCGTGCCCGCGGTGGTGGAGGGGGTGTGGAGGAGCGCCTCGTCAATGGGGTTGATGGCGGTGTTGGCGCGCAGGATCTCGCGCAGCCGCCGTCCGCCCGAGGTGTGGTCCGAGTGGTGGTGCGTGAAGGCGATCGTGCCCACGTTGAGGTTGGAGCCCTCGCCCTCGAAGAACTTGCGGCGCGTCTCGATGCAGAGGTCGTCCCCGAAGCCAGCGTCGATCAGCGCCGCCTCGTTGCCGTCGCGCAGGATCCAGACGTTGGAGGTGGGGAAGGTCTTGGAGAACTGGCGCACCACCACCACGTGCTGGAGCAGGTGGTCGTTGATCTCCCGCACGGAGGTCTGGACCGTCGGCTCGGTGTCCTGCGGCGCCGGCCCGGCGCCGTCGGTGGGCCGCACACGCTGGCGCGCAGTCTGTGCCGCCGCAGTCAGCGACTTCCGCGCCCGCGCCGCCAACCCCGAGGCGGTCGACAGCCGCCGGCGCGACTTGCGATTGCTTCTGGCCATGCCTCACCCCTTGCCGAATCGTCCCGACGCCGAACCGTCGCCGAATTGCCCCGATGGTAGTGGATGCCCGAACCCCGCCAGAGCCCCTGCTCCTGCCAGAGCCCCTGCCTCCGCCACAGCCTGGGACTCCGCCGGACCTACGACTCCAGCCACAGGACGTCGCCGGCGAGGTCCTCCGGGTGCTCCTTGCTGGCGAACACCTCGTACTCCCGCCTGGACTCCTCCAGCGTCGTGGTGGCGCCGTGGCCGGGGAGGACGGCCGTCTCCGGCTCCAGCACGTAGAGGCGCGTGGTGATCGAGTTGATGAGCGTCCGCAGGTCCTCCGGCGTGCGGGTGCGGCCGGGCCCGCCGGGGAACAGCGTGTCCCCCGTCAGCAGCGCCTTCTGCGCCAGCAGGCAGATCGAGCCCGGCGTGTGGCCGGGCGCGTGGATCACCTGCACCTGCGCCGAGCCCACGTGGAAGACCTCGCCGTCTTCCAGCGGCTGGATGTTGCGTGACGCCTCCAGGTTCGTCTCCTGCGCGCCGGCGTAGACGGGGGCGTCCGTGTGCGCCCGCAGCACGTCGAACCCCTGCCAGTGGTCGAAGTGCGAGTGCGTCACCACGATCCGCTCGATCGGCTCGTCGCCCAGCGCCTCGATCACCGCCTCAATGCCCTCCGGCACGTCCACGATGGTGACCCCGGGGTCCTGCGGCGAGCGCAGCACGTAGCAGTTGTTGCCCAGGCGCCCCAGGTTCTCGAACGACTCAATGGTGATCTGCTTGTCGGAGTAGACCTGTGTCACCGCAGTCTCCTTCTCATGCCTGCCATACCGACAAGGCCCGGTGCCGGTAGTGCCCGCTCCGGTAGTGCCCGTACCGGCAGTGAATGTCCGTCCGTCTCGCGCCGCAGGGTAGCGGATAGCGGGCGCGGTCCCGCGTCGCGCCGGGTGTGGCCGCCGGCGAGGGGCTAGATTGGCTGCATGGACGCAGACACCGGCGAGTTCACCCTCCAGGAGGCGCGCAGCATCCTGGCCGCGCTCCGCTCCACCGCGCCGGACGGCCTGGACGCCCCGCTCTCACGGGATGACCTGATGGCAATCCTGGGCGCGGGCGTGGAGGTGAAGGACATCGCCCGAGGGCTGATTGACTTTCCCACCACGGTGGACAGCACCATGGGCGCCGTGGAGGCCTACTGGTGCTGGCAGTCCGGCGAGGACGAGATCGGCTGGTGGCACCCGCGCTCGACCGGCTTCTCCGGCCGCCAGCGCATCGCCGACCTCCCGGGACAGGCCGCCAGCAACCGATAGCCAGCAGCAATCGATAGCCAGCAGCAACCGATCGGAGCGGGCGCCGGAACGAAAGTCCCCGCGCCGGCGTTCTCTCTCCAGCGGGCGCCCCGCCCGCACGCCAGTGCACGAACATTGGCCAGTGCAGGAAATTAGGATGGAACCCCAGACCATGTCTCTGACACGTGCCATGAAGCGCATCAGCCTCGGCGTTGCCTTGACCGCAAGCCTGCTGCTCCTCGCCTGTTCCGAGGACGACCCCACCCCCACTCCGACTGCGACCGAGACCGCCACCGAGACCGTCACCGAGGCGCCCACCGCCACGCCGGTCACGGGCGGGGGCGGCGAGGACGCTGCGCAGGACGTGGACCCCTCGGCCTGCGACGGCATCGAGCGGCTCGTGGCGGGGGCGTTCCCGGACGCCACGCTGCTCCGAGACGCCACCGCGTTCGAGGCCGGGTCGCTTGTGGGCCAGGGCTGCCGCGTGCTGGTGACAGGCGACGCGGACGAACTCCCCACGTTCGTGGAGGTCGCCCAGGCGCTGCGCGGCGCGCTGGAGGCGGACGGCTGGACAGAAGACATCCAGTACGCCGCGGACGGCCCCACCGGCACCGCCAGCGTCTACGAGAAGGGCGAAGACCAGGTGCTCGTCTCGGCCGGCGTCTCGCCGAAGGACCCCAGCGTCTGCCCGCCCGACCAGATCATCAGCGAATGCCTGGAGGGCCTGGAGCCGGACGAGGTGGAGGTGCACGGCTCGGTCGTGCTGCGTATCGACTAGCCACGACCCGCCCTCGGGACGGAGAGCCGCCCACCGCAGCCCCCCTGCCGAAGAGAGCCCGGCCGGGGGCGCTGCGTCTGCGCGCTGCGGCGCCCGTCGTTACGGCCTCGCCACGTCCGCTGGCGCACGGTTATGCGTTGCGTGGTGACGCCAGAGCAAGGTCGCGCGATGGCGACCACCCCGGGGACCCCAGCCACCTACGGCGAAGAAGAGTTCGAGACGCGGGACATCCTGCTCAACGTGGGCCCGCAGCACCCCTCCACCCATGGCGTCTTCCGCATGGTGCTGTCCGTGGACGGCGAGGTGGTGCGCGACCTGATCCCTTACATCGGCTACATGCACCGCGGCGGCGAAAAACTCAGCGAGACCATGGACTACCGCCAGGGCATTGGCTACATGGACCGCACGGAGTACCTGGGCCAACTCAACGCCGAACTCTCCTACGTCATGGCCGTGGAGCGCCTCGCGGATGTCCAGGTGCCGGAGCGCGCCGACTGGATCCGCATGATCCTGGTGGAGTTCAACCGCCTCACCTCGCACTTCCTGTTCATGGGCGCGTTCGGGATCGACGTCGGCGTGTTCGCCACGCCGATGATCTACGCGTGGGTGCACCGCGAGGCGATCATCGACCTGCTGGAGGAGATCTCCGGCGAGCGAGTGATGTACTCGTACTTCCGCGCCGGAGGCCTGGCGTGGGACGTGCCGGTCAACTTCAAGGAACGCAGCCACCAGGTGCTGAAGGTCGTCCGCCAGGGCATCCAGGACTTTGACCGGCTGCTCACCGACAACGAGATCTTCATCGCCCGCACAAAGGGCGTAGGCGTCATCCCGGTGGAGGACGCCATTGACTACGGCCTCAGCGGGCCGGTGCTGCGCTCGTTCGGGGTGCCCATGGACATCCGGCGGGACGAGCCGTACCTGAAGTATGACGACGTGGAGTGGGACGTCATCACCGGCGCCACCGGCGACGTCTTCGACCGCTACTACTGCCGCCTGCTGGAGATGAAGGAGTCCGTCCGCATCATCGAGCAGTGCCTGGAGCGCCTGCCGGATCGCGGGCCGATCATGCCAGAGCGCTTCCCGCGCATGCTGCGCACCCCACCGGGCGAGGTCTACCTGCGCACCGAGGCGCCTCGAGGCGAGTACGGCATCTACCTGGTGAGCAGGGGGGGCAACCGCCCCCACCGCCTCAAGATCCGCAGTTCGTCCTTCTCCAACCTGCAGGCGCTGAAGGCGATGAGCGTGGGCCAGTACGTCGCGGACGCCATCATCATCCTGGGCTCGCTGGACATCGTCCTCTGCGAGTGCGACCGGTAGTCCGGTCGCCGCCTCGCGCTCAGTCCTCGCGCTCCACCAGCGCGGAGGCCGTGTCGCCCGTCCACGGCCGCGAGCGCAGCAGCGTCACGCCGATGATCACCGCCAGCACGTAGAGCAGCGGGTTCGTCTGCGACTCCCCGCCACCAGGCGCCCCGAAGCCCGACGTGGCAGGCGTGGGCGACTCGAACGTGATGCGCGTAGAGGCCAGCGCCTCACCCACGGGCTTGCCGCCCTCGCTGCGAACGGCGGCAAGCATGAACGTGGCGCCCTCGCGGCACTGTGACGTCAGCGCATGACTCGGCAGGGTGGCCTGCATGCGGCCTGCCGCGTCCGAGGAGAGCCGCGCGACCTCCAGCCCCCCGTCCGAAGGCGGCTGGGTGCGCGTCGCGAAGATCATCAGCCGTGCGTCCGCCGGGAAGCCCGCGCCATGCAGCGTCAGGTCAGTGCCGCACACCGCGTAGGAGGGCAGCGTCAGCGCGGGCCCGCTCTGCGCGAGCGCCGCTGCGGGCAGCGCGAGACACCCCGCGATCGCGAGCAGGGCGCCGAGCATGACTGTTTGGACCGCGTGGACGGATGGCAGACGCACGGCGAGCCCTCCCCTTAGGACGGACAACGTCCGGGAGAGCCCGGACGTTGCCTGTCACCAACGGAGGGAGCGCTCCGAGACGCGCGAACCTCAGCGCGTGCGGTCGTCCTCTGCGCCCGCCGGGCCACCCAGGGCGCGACGCAGCCACCAGGCGCCGGGCAGCAGGCCGGAGGCGAGCGCCACCTTCAGCACGTCGCCGGCCAGGAAGGGCTGCACGCCCGCGGCCCACACCTGCTCCCAGCCCACGAAGGCGCTCAGGCGCACCACGCCGCAGAGGATGATCACCGTGGTGCCCAGCGTCATGGCGAGGGCCATCGAGAGCGGCCGGCGGTCCCAACCCCGCTCCGCCAGGAAGCCCACCAGGCCCGCAGCCAGCACGAAGCCGGCCAGGTAGCCGCCGGTGGGGCCGGAGAGCACCACCCACCCCGCGCCTCCGCCCGCGAAGACCGGCAGCCCCGCCAGGCCCTGGCCCAGGTAGGCCAGCACCGCCAGCATGCCCAGCCTCCACCCGAGCGCACTGCCCACCAGCAGCACGCCCAGCGTCTGCCCGGAGACCGGTACCGGCCCCACGTGCAGCGCAATGCTGACCTGGGCCGTGAGCCCCAGGAACGCGCTGGCGAGCACGACCGCGACCACGGCGCGCGTCAGGCCTTGGCCCATGGCGAGCGCGCCGAACAGGGGGCGGTGAGAGCGGGCAAGTGCGAGAGTGGACACGGGCGATCCTTCCGGTGGCGGTCAGGCAGCGCTCCCGCAGGTGCGGAGCGTCTACGTCCCCTCTACACCCGGCCCGCAGCGGCGGTTCCCCCGAATACCCGGCGGATCATGCCGTGAAGCGCCGCTGGCATTACGCCTGTGCATGAACGGCGAAGAAACCGGGGTATTCCCCCCGCCCCAGCCCGTGGAGAGGACGCCCATAGCACGCCCAGGCCTTAGCCTGACAGCGTGAACGTGCATTCGTTGACGCTGTCTAACCCTGCTGATAGGTTCCGAAACCGACGGGATGGCGCCATGCGGCGGCCGTTTTCGCACGTCCGCCCCGCGGACGTCCCCGTCGGTACGGGCGCTTGACGAGGAGTCCCGGTGGCACAGGCAGACGCCCTCTACGTTGACTACCTGCCGGTACTCCTTGCCGCGATCGTCGGCTTCGTCCTGGTCTTCTCCGCACTCATCGGGTCCAGGCTGCTCGCCCCCTTCTCCCAGGAGCGTGAGAAGGGCACCACCTACGAATGTGGCATGCTGCCCCTGCAGCGCGCCTCCACCAACTTCGGCATGCGGTTCTACCTGTATGCAATCCTCTTCGTCGTGTTCGACGTCGAGGCCGTGTTCATCTTCCCGTGGGCGCTGTCCTTCATGGGCATCGGGCAATTCGCCTACTGGTCGATGGTCGTGTTCATCGGCATCCTCGGCCTTGGCCTCGGCTACGCCTGGAAGAAGGGAGCCCTGCAATGGCGGTAACTCCCCAGACTGAATTGAACCCGAGGGATCGGGAGGGCGCCGTGGTCGCCACCACGGACGCGCCGGAGGCGCCGCCCACGGCGCCGGAAGTCCCCACCACCACCCCGGATCTGCCGGAGATCCCCGTCATCCTTCCGGGCGAGCACCCGCTGGAGGCGCCGCTGCTCACCCCCGTGCCGCACACGCCGGGCAAGGCGCTCTACAAGCAGATCCTGCCGGGCGTGATGCAGGTGCCGCTGGACCTGGTGCTGGCCGCCTCTCGCAAGTCCTCGCTCTGGCCCATGACGTTCGGCCTGGCGTGCTGCGCGATTGAGATGATCGGCACGTACATGGCGCACTACGACCTGGACCGCTTCGGCATCGTGCCGTGGCCCTCGCCGCGTCAGTCGGACGTGATGATCGTGGCCGGCACGGTGACCAAGAAGATGGCGCCCGCCGTGAAACTGCTCTACGAGCAGATGCCGAACCCCAAGTGGGTCATCTCCATGGGCGCCTGCGCCACCAACGGCGGCCCCTACACCCGCTATGACCGCGTGCTGCAGGGCGTGGACAAGATCATCCCCGTGGACGTCTACGTCCCCGGCTGTCCCCCGCGTCCAGAGGCGCTGATCGACTCCTTCCTCGCACTCCAGGAGAAGATCATGGAGGAACGGAAGAGCACCGGTCGATGACGAACGAGAGCACGGACCAGACGGAGACGGCGCCGGAGGATGACCTGTCCTCCACCATCTGGCCGCAGGTGGATCGCGCGCTGGCCGGCATCACCGCCCGCGGCGAGGCCGGCCGCATTGACCTCATCGTCCACGTCCCGCGCGACGAGGTGATCGACGCGCTGCGCCGCCTGAAGACGGACGAGACGCTGTCCTTCGACTACCTGCGCTCGCTGACCGCAGTAGACAACGAAGACGAGGGCATGGACGTCGTGTACCACCTGTACTCGACCACAACGCGCCACAACGTCACCGTGAAGGCCACCCTCCCCAACGAGGATCTGAGCCTGGACACCGCCACCCCCGTGTGGAAGGGCGCCAACTGGCTGGAGCGAGAGACAGCAGAGATGTTCGGCATCCGCTTCCACGGCCACCCAGATCCACGCAACCTCCTCATGCCAGAAGACATGACGGACGTCTTCCCCCTGCGCAAGTCCCACCCACTGGCCGAGATCGAAATCCTCCAGGGCGAGGGCATGGGTTATCCCGAGGAGGGCGCGTAGTGGTTACCGAGCCCGCCTACGAGTTCGAGACGCAGGACATCCTGCTGAACGTGGGCCCCCAGCACCCGTCCACCCACGGCGTGTTCCGCATGGTGCTGTCCGTGGACGGCGAGGTCGTGCGAGACCTGGTGCCGCACATTGGCTACCTGCACCGCGGCGCCGAAAAACTCTGCGAGACCATGGACTACCGCCAGGGCATCGGCTTCATGGACCGCACGGAGTACCTCGCCGCCTTCAACGCAGAGTTGTCCTACGTCATGGCCGTGGAGGCCCTGACCGACATTGAGGTGCCGGAGCGCGCGCAGTGGATCCGCATGATCCTCTGCGAGTTGAACCGCCTCTCCTCCCACTTCATGTTCATGGGCGCCTTCGGCATTGACGTCGGCGTCTTCGCCACCCCCTTCATCTACGCCTGGATCGGCCGCGAGGCGCTGATCGACCTCTTCGAGGAGGTCTCCGGCGACCGCATGATGTTCGCCTACTTCCGCCCGGGCGGCCTGGCCTGGGACGTGCCCCGCAACTTCAAGCAGCGCGTGAACGAGGCCCTCGTGGTCGCCGAGCAGGGCATCAAGGACTTCGACACCATGCTCACGGAGAACGAGATCTTCGTCGCCCGCACCACCGGCGTCGGCAAGATCTCCGCAGCCGAGGCGATCGACTGGGGCATGTCCGGCCCGTCCATCCGCGCATCCGGCGTCCCGCTGGACGTGCGCCGCGACGAGCCCTACCTCATGTATGACCAGGTGGAGTGGGACGTCATCGTCGGCGAGAACGGCGACGTGTACGACCGCTACTACTGCCGCCTGCTGGAGATGCGCGAGTCCGTGAAGATCATCCGGCAGTGCCTGGAGAAGATGCCGGACACCGGCCCCATCATGCCGGAGAAGATGCCTCGCATGCTGCGCACCGCGCCCGGCGAGGTCTACGTCCGCACGGAGGCGCCGCGCGGCGAGTACGGCGTGTACCTCGTGAGCAAGGGCGGCAACCGTCCCCACCGCCTCAAGGTGCGCTCCGCCTGTCTCGCCAACCTGCAAGCCCTCAGGGACATGTCCGTCGGCCAGTACGTGGCGGACGCGATCGTGGTCCTCGGGTCCATCGACATCGTGCTGAGTGAGGTCGACCGGTAGTGAACGCAGACCTGTTCGGCCTGGAACTGAACGTGTGGGCAGACGCCGCCATCCGCCTGGTGATGGTGGTCACCCTGATGACCGTGGTGGTCATGGGCTACACCTACCTGGAGCGGAAGATCATCGCCCGCTTCAACCGCCGCCTCGGCCCCACCAAGACCGGCCCGTGGGGACTGCTGCAGGCCGTGGCGGACGCCCTGAAGTTGGTCGGCAAGGAAGACCTGCGCCCGCGCTCCGCGGACCCGTGGACCTTCGAACTCGGCCCCTACATGATCTTCATCCCCATCTTCATGGGCTTCGTGATCGTCCCGTTCATCGCGGACTTCCACATCCGCCTGCTGGACCTGGGCCTGATCTACTTCGTCGCCATCTCCTCCGTCAGCATCGTCGGCTGGGTGATGGCCGGCTGGGGCTCCGACAACCGCTACGCCATGCTCGGCGCGCTGCGCTCCGTCGCACAGGGCATCTCATACGAACTACCCCTGGTGCTGTCGCTGCTCGCCGTCGGCATGTACGCCGGTTCGTTCAACCTCGGCGTCATCATCGCCGGCCAGGACGTGGTCCCGAACATCGTCTGGCAGCCCATGGCGGCGTTCATCTTCTTCATCGCCGCACTCGCCGAACTCAACCGCACCCCGTTCGACATCCCCCTCGGCGAGTCCGAGGTAGTCGGCGGCCCCTTCGTGGAGTACTCCGGCATCCGCTGGTCCATGTTCCAGTTGGGCGAGTACGCCTCGATCTTCATCATGTCGCTCGTCTTCTCCGCCGTCTTCCTCGGCGGCTGGATGTGGCCGTTCGGCGAAGACCTCGGACGCTGGTTCCAGGTGCTCCTGTCCGGCATCAAGGCCGGCGGCTTCTTCTTCGTCGTCGTCTGGATCCGCATCTCCGTCCCCCGCATGCGCATCGATCAACTCATGGGGTACTCGTGGAAGGTCCTGCTCCCGCTCGCGCTGGTGCAGGTGCTGGTCAACGGCCTGGTGATGGTCAACGGCTGGCACGAGGTCACCCTGCTCATCAGTGGCCTGGTCGGTGTGGCCGTGCTGGTCACCGTGACCGGCCGCGTGGTCGCCGCGCCCAGCGTGCGCCCCGGCCCCGCACGGCCACTGATGCCCACCCCTGCTATCGCTCAAGGAGAGGCCGTCTCATGAAAGGCATCGCCCGGAGCATGCTGACCACGCTTTCGACGTTTGCTCGGAAGCCCGTGACCCGGAACTACCCGGACTACCACCGTCCGCTGCCCCGCACCGACCGTGCGTTCCCCCTGCTCCTGTGGGATCACGAGATCGACGAACCATTCTGCACCGGCTGTCACGCGTGCGAGCGCGCCTGCCCCGTGGAGTGCATGACCGTTCTGATGAAGGACAACCCGAACCACAAGTCGGTGGGCGGCACGTCTTCGCGCCGCAAGATCATCGATAAGTTCTGGGTGGACTACGCGCGCTGCATGCGCTGCAACATCTGCGTCGAAGTCTGCAACTTTGACGCCATCGCCATGAACAACACCTGGACCGGTCACGAGATGTCCGTCTATGACCGCAAGGACCTGGTGGTAGACCTGGAGCAACTGCTCACGCAGTCCCGCGCCAAGGAGATCGACGAGTGGGTGCCTATCATCGGACAGACGAACGACTAGGCATCCCTGTTAGCAGGGTGAACTGAGGGCTCGCGCGTGTTCGACCGACTTCCGCTCCCGTCGCAGTTCGACCGCACCATCGTGGCCGGCGGCACCGTGGTGGCGCTCGTGGCGTTGCCTGTGGTCTTGGTGCTCCTGGCGCTGCTCTTCGCGGACCAGATCTCCGCAGCAGAGATGGTGTTCTTCCTCGCCGCCACCGTGATCCTGGCCGGCGCGCTCGGATCCGTGCTGCTGCCCAACGTGGTGCACGCCGCGCTGAGCCTGGTGGCCACACTCCTGGGCGTCGCGGGCATCTACCTGCTGCTGCTCACCGAGTTCATCGCCCTCGTGCAGGTGCTCGTCTACGGAGGCGGCGTGGTCATCCTGCTGCTCTTCGCGCTCATGCTCACCAACGTCGCGGACGACCCCGTGGTCTCAGACGGCTCCCAGAAGCCCTTCGCCATGATCGTGGCCGCCATCATGGGCAGCCTGTTCATCGCCGTGATGCTGGACGCCCAGTGGGGCAACCCCGCAGCCACGCTCGTGCCCTTCAGCGAGTTCGGCGCCCGCATCTTCCGTGACTTCTCCATCCCGGTGATCGTGGTGGCCATCCTGCTGGACATCGCCCTCACCGGCGCCTTCGTCAACGCCCGTACGGCGGAGGAGGCCTCCGAGCCCCGCACCGAGGAGGCCGCCGCGTGATCCCCATCGAGAACTTCCTCATCCTGTCCGCGCTGCTCTTCGCCATCGGCTTCTACGGCGTGATGGCGCGCCGCAGCGCGATCCTCATCCTCATGTCCGTGGAACTCATGCTCGCCGCCGTGGCCATCAACTTCATCGCCTTCGCCACCTACCTGGACGCGGACGCCTTCAGCGGCCTCGTCTTCGCACTCTTTGTGATTACCGTCGCCGCGGCCGAGGTGGGCCTGGCGCTGGGTATCGTGCTCCGGCTCTACCGTGAGCGCCGCACCGCCAACGTGGACGAGGCCGACAGCCTCAAGTGGTAGCCGCCCGCCGCTGACGAGGGCCTAGCCCTCGCACGGTCGGGTCAGGGAGGGGTGCCCGCATGGGCATGGAACAGGCATGGGTACTGCCGGCGATCCCGGTCGTGCTCTTCGTGCTGATCGCCCTGTTCAACGGGCTCATGCCGCGACGTGGCGACTTCCTCGCCATCCTCGGGATGGCCACAGTGGTGGGACTCGTCTTCCTGCTCCTGCTGGACTTCACCGGCTCCTTCCGCGCCGGCGAATTCGTCCCCGGCGGCAGTAACGTCTTCGCCTTCGACTGGATCAACATCGGCCAGGGCTTCTTCGTGATCGAGTTCTCCACCTACGTGGACGCGATCACCATGGTCATGCTGCCCGTCGTCACCATCGTGGCGCTGATGGTGATGATCTACTCCACCGAGTACATGCGCGGCGAGCCGCGCTACGGCTGGTACTTCGCCGTCCTCTCGCTCTTCGTGGCCGCCATGCTCACCCTGGTCCTGTCCGGCAACCTCATCCAGTTGTACCTCGCCTGGGAGGGCGTGGGCCTCGCCTCCTACCTCCTGATCGGTTTCTACTGGGAGCGCCAGTCGGCAGCCGAAGCCGCCAAGAAGGCCTTCGTCACCACCCGCATCGGCGACGTAGGCCTGCTCATCGGCATCATCCTGCTGTGGCGGGCCACCGGCACCTTCGACATCCAGCAGATCATCGCCGCGGCCACCAGCGGCCAGATCGACTCCACCTACCTCACCGTCTCCATGCTCTTCCTCTTCGGCGGCGCCGTCGGCAAGTCCGCGCAGTTCCCCCTGCACGTGTGGCTCCCAGACGCCATGGAAGGCCCCACCCCCGTCTCCGCCCTCATCCACGCCGCCACCATGGTGGTCGCCGGCGTCTACCTCGTCGCCCGGTTCTCGCCCGTCTACGCCGAGGTGCTCGTGGCGCGCGACGTGATCCTGTACGTCGGCCTGTTTACCGCCTTCATGGCGGGCACCCAGGGCCTCGTCTCCAACGACATCAAGCGCGTGCTGGCGTATTCCACCGTCTCGCAGTTGGGCTTCATGTTCGTGGCGCTGGGCGTAGGCGCCGTGGGCGCCGCCATGTTCCACCTGTTTACCCACGCCTTCTTCAAGGCGCTCCTCTTCCTCGGCTCCGGCTCCGTCATCCACGCCACCCACCGGCAGGAAGTAGAGGGCCTGGGCGGCCTGCGCCACAAGATGCCCATCACCACCGCCACGTTCATCGTGGGCAGCCTGGCGCTCGCGGGCATCCCGATCTTTGCGGGCTTCTTCTCCAAGGACGAAATCCTGCACGCCCTCATCTCTGACGGGCCCGCGTGGGCGTACCTGGTGCTCGCCGCCACCGCCGTCCTGACCGCCATCTACAGCACCCGGCTGGTGCTCCTGACCTTCTTCGGCAAGCCGAAGGACCAGCACGCCTACGACCACGCGCACGAGTCCGGCCCGGCCATGACCGGCCCCCTCGTGCTGCTCGCGATCCTCGCCACCGTCTCCGGCTTCTTCGTCTTCGACCAGGTGGGCGAGGCCCTCGGGCTCGCCGGCGGCATCGGCGCCCTGGTCTACCTGGACCAGCCGCACCACTTCACCACCCTGGACTGGACGTTCGCAGCAGGCGCCGCAGGCTCCGCGCTGGCCGGCGTCATCGTCGGGTGGGCCTACTGGGGCGGCGACGCGAAGCGGGCCGTGGGCGCACGCTCGTGGGCGCCTGACCTGCACGCGTTCCTGGTCAACCGCTGGTACATGGACCACCTGTTCCAGGCCATCATCGACCGCGTCATCCTGGGCCTCGCCTCAGTCGTGGCCTGGTTCGACAAGCGCATCGTCAACGAGACGGGCGTGGACGGTGGCGCCCAGACCATCGGTTACTTCGGCTACCGCTTGAAGTTCCTGCAGACTGGCAAGATCCCGAACTACGCGCTGGGCATGGCCGTGGGCGTGGTAGCACTCACGCTCATCGCCGTCGGCGGATAGCGCAAACTGGTTGAGGACGAGGGGCACCGATGACGGAGAATGACGGCTACATCCTGCTGGCGCTGGTACTGGTGCCGCTGGGGACCGCCCTCTTGCTCATGGCAGTGCCATCGCGCGAGCGGGCCACCATCATTGGCCTGACCGCCGTCTCCAGCATGGCCATGCTGGTGATGTCCATCTACGCCTTCGCGTCCTACTCCTTCGACGAAGCCGCCCAGTTCCAGGGCGTGCTCGCCTTCACGTGGATCGAGAACGTCGGCCTGCTCGGCGAGAAGGGCATCCAGTTGAAGGTGGGCCTGGACGGCATCACCGCCTCCCTCGTGCTCCTGACCGGCATCGTGATCGTCCCCGGGACCTGGGTCTCCTGGAAGGTGCAGGAGCGCACCAAGGACTTCTTCATCCTCCTCTACGTCCTGACCGCCGGCGTCTTCGGCGTGTTCGTGTTCCTCGACCTGTTCTTCTGGTTCCTCGCCTACGAGGTGGCCCTGCTTCCCATGTACCAGTTGATCGTCGTGTGGGGCTCCACCCGCAAGGAATACGGCGGCATGAAGTTGATGATGATGCTGATGGCCGGCTCCATCTTCATCTTCACCGTCATCTTCGCCCTCTACGCACACGTCGGCGCCGCCACCTTCGACATGGAAGTCTTGCTGGACGCCGAGAAGTCCGAGGGCTTCCAGAAGGCATTCTTCCCGCTCGTCGCCATCGGCTGCGGCGTGCTAGGGGCGCTCTTCCCCTTCCACTCCTGGTCGCCGGACGGCCACGCCTCCGCGCCCACCGCCGTCTCCATGCTGCACGCCGGCGTGCTCATGAAAGTCGGAGCCTTCGGCGTGCTGCGCCTGGGCTTCCAGATGATGCCGGAAGGTGGCGAATACTGGGGGCCCGCGTTGGTGGTGCTGGGCATCACGGCCGCGCTCTACGGTGCGATCTCCGCGCTCCGCCAGACAGACATGAAGTTGATGATGGGCTTCTCGTCCGTCTCCCACATGGGCTACGTCTTCATCGGCCTGGGAGTGTTCAACTCCATTGGCTGGACCGGCGCCGTCCTACAGATGACCGCCCACGGCCTCATGACCGCCCTCTTCTTCCTCCTCATCGGCGGCATGTATGACCAGGCGCACAACCGCGAATGGCCAGCCTTCTCCGGCATGGCCAAGCAGATGCCCATCTGGACCATCTTCTTCATGATCGCGTCCTTCGCCTCGCTCGGCCTGCCCGGACTCTCCGGCTTCGTGGCGGAAGTCCACATCTTCATCGGCGCCTTCCGCGCCTACCCAATCGTGGGAGGCCTTGCCGTGCTGACCGCCGCCATCACGGTCACCTACCTGCTCAGGGCCCTCGCGCAGTCCTTCTTTGGCGAGATGAACCCGCGGTGGGAGTCGCTGAAGGAGATCACCTTCATGGAACGCGCCGGCGCCACCGTGCTCGCCGGCGCCATCGTGATGCTCGGCCTCTGGCCGGCGCCATGGATCGACCGCATCGCCCCATCCATCATTGAGATCGCCAACCTCTAGCCCGCAAGCGCGGGCAGAGGTAACACAGTCGAGGAGTCCGAGGCCCCCACACGTGGTAGCCCCGGAGACACACCCGAAGACGGAGTAGCGCAGTGACCGACGTACTCGGCAATACGCTGAACCTGCAGTACGAACTGCTGCTACCAGAGATCATCCTGGCGATCACCGCCGTGGTGGTGCTGACCCTGGACGCCTTCAAGAAGGAACTGCGGGTCGGCTACAACAGCCTCCCGTTCGTCTCCGTACTGGGCCTCGTGGGCGCCGCCGTCGCCACCCTCCTGCTCCTGGACAACCGCGGCAACTTCGCCCTGCTCATCGAGTTGGACGACTTCACCACCTTCTTCCGGCTGCTCTTCATCGGCACCGCCGCCGTCCTCATCATCGGCTCGTACGAGTACATCGAGCGCCACGTCAGCCACGTCGGCGAGTTCTTCGCGCTCATCCTGCTGTCCACCGTGGGCGCCATCTACATGGCCGCCGCGCGCGACCTCCTCACCGCCTACCTCGCCGTCGAGGTGCTCTCGTTCTCCCTCTACGTCGCCGTCTCCCTGGCCAAGAACGACCCCCGTTCCGGCGAGGCCGCGCTGAAGTACGTCCTCCTCGGCGGCGTGGCGTCCGCCATGCTGCTCTACGGCCTGTCGCTGCTCTACGGCGTCGCCGGGTCCACGCAGTACGCCGAAATCTCGGAGGCGCTCGCCGCCGGCACCGGCGACGTCACGCTGCCCCTGCTCCTCGGCCTCGTCCTGATCGTCGGGGGCCTCGGCTTCAAGGCCGCCGCCGTCCCCTTCCACAACTACGCGCCAGACGCGTACGAGGGCGCCCCCCTGCCCGTGACCATGTACCTCTCCGCCACCTCCAAGGCGGCCACCTTCGCGCTCATCCTGCGCTGGTTCGCCGGCCCGCTGCTCCCCGCCGTGGACGACTGGGCGTGGATGCTGGCGGCGATCGCCGTCGCCACCATGGTGATCGGCAACCTCGTCGCGCTCCAGCAGCACAACATCAAGCGCCTGCTCGCCTACTCCTCGATCTCCCAGGTCGGGTACATGCTCATGGCCGTGACCGCCCTCGCCCCGGACACCGGTGTGGCCACCTCCGGAGCCGTGCTGGTGCACATGGTCGGGTACCTGGTCACCAACCTCGTCGTCTTCGTCGGCGTCATCCACTTCTACAACAAGACCGGCAAGGAAGAGATCAGCGACTTCCGAGGCCTGGCCCAGACCAACCCCTACCTGGCGCTCACACTGACCGCCGGCCTCTTCTCCCTCGCCGGCATGCCACTCCTGGCAGGCTTCTTCACCAAGTTCATCCTCTTCCAGGCCGTGGCCAGCGCGGACTACCTGTGGCTCGTGATCGTGGGCGTGGTCGCCTCCACCGTGTCGCTCTACTACTACCTGCAGGTCATCAAGCAGATGTACCTCTACGAGCCGCTGGTGCCAGGACGCTGGCGCTTGAGCGCCACCGGCTACCTCACCACCGGCGTCCTCTTCTTCTTCATGGTCGCCATCGGCATCTGGGGCGCCCCGCTGTACGAGGTGGCGGACGCCGCCGCCGGCGCCATCTTCTTCGTCTAGCCCCAGACGCCCCCAGACGCCACCGGACACACCCGGAGGCCACGCCGCCCGCACGCACCTCCCGAAGCCCGGCCCACGCCGGGCTTCGTGCCGCCCACCGGCGCGCCGAGGGCCCCGGCCACCGGCGCGACCGCCCACGCCTTGCCGGACGCGGTATGCTTCCGCCCGGCGGGACGATCGCCAGGCGCGCAGCCGGGGCGGGGGCCTCGGCGCCATCGCCGGCGCACCGTTCCTCGCCGAAACACCCAGGCCGCAGCAGCGGCCTCGGCACCAGCAGTCCGGTCGGACCCAGGGAGAGAGGGAGGCGCACTTGGCCGACGAAGTGATGGAACTCACGCCAGAGATGAAGGCGGCGATCGGGAAGTCCGGAGACCCCACCACCTACGAGGTGACCACGCTGGGCATCCGCACCTTCGCCCGCGCCGTCGGGTACAAGGACCCGATCTACTTCGACGACGAGGAGGCGAAGAAGCAGGGCCACCCGGCCCTCGCGGCGCCCCCGGGCTACTTCGGGATGCCCGTCTACAACCCGTTCAGGCAGAACACCGCCAGGCGGCCCGAGTTCGACTCGCCGTTCAAGCGCAACCTGAACGGCGGCACCGCCGTGGAACCACTGGCCCGCGTGTACGCCGGCGACATCCTGGAGGCCGTCACCACGCTGGCCAACCTGGAGATCCTGCCCAGCCGCGCGTACGGCCAGATGCTCGTCCGCACCAGCGAGACCGTCTACACGCGCAAGTCGGACGGCGCGGTAGTCGCCAAGACCCGCGGCACCGGCTTGTCGTACTAGGAAGGCGAAGGCAATGGCAGACGCTGTGACGTGGGACGAGGTCCAGGAGGGCCAGGAGTTCACCAACCAGGAGGAGACCTCCTCCCAGCGCCTGGTGGTCTGGGCCGCCGCCTCAGGCGACTTCTACCAGATCCACTACGACGACAACTTCGCGAAAGGGAACCGCCTGCCGGACATCATTGTCCACGGCGCCCTGAAGGGGATGTGGGTCGGCAAACTACTGGACGAACTCGCCGGCCCGGACGGCTGGATCAAGCGGTGGGACGTCTCCTACCGCAGCATGGACGTCGCCCGCGAGGACATCACGGTCTTCGCCAGGGCGACCAAGAAGTACGAGGACAACGGCGAAGCGCTCGTCGACTTCGAGGTCGGCACCCGCAAGGCCGACGGCTCCGTGACCACCCCCGGCACGGCCACCGTCCGCCTCCCCAGGCGCTAGCACCCCCCTCGCACCGAGGCGACTCGAAGGGAAGCCCGGCCCCACGGCCGGGCTTCCTCGCCTCACCGACCGATACCGCCCGACCACAGCGCAGCCCCCGGCGCCAGCCCAGAGAGCCCCCAGAGATCCCTGAGAGCCCAGAGAACGCGGACGAGGGCGTCAGAATGGTAATCTCCGCGGACTATGGAAACTGCCCTCATTGCCCTCGTCGTCATCGTCGTGCTCGTACTGCTGCTGTTGGTGTCCGGGTTCTACACCGTTGAACAGCAGTCGTACGCCATCGTGGAACGCTTCGGAAAGTTCCACCGCATCACCTCGCCCGGACTCAACTATCGCGTACCCATTGTGGACAGCGTCGTGACGCGTGTCTCCATCCGTGTCCGTGAACTCATCGTGGCCATCAACACCAAGACCCGCGACAACGTGTTCGTGGACCTCGAACTGGCAGTGCAGTACCAGGTGCGCAACCAGGACGACGCCTGGAACGCCTACTACACCCTCACCAACCACGAGCAGCAGATGGAGTCCTTCATCTACGACACCGTCCGCGCCAAAGTGCCCACGATGATGCTGGACAACGTCTTCGAGAACAAAGACGACATCGCCGACGACGTGCGCGCCACCCTGGCCGAGTCCATGCAGACGTACGGCTACTACATCGTGAAGTCGCTCGTGAACGACGTGCGCCCGGCCGCCAACGTCGCCGCCGCCATGAACGAGATCGTCGCCCAGGAACGCCTCCGCCGCGCCGCGGAACACAAGGCCGACGCCGAGAAGATCATCGTCGTCAAAGCCGCCGAGGCGGACGCGGAGTCCAAGCGCCTCTCCGGCGAAGGCATCGCCGAGCAGCGCAAGGCGATCATCCAGGGGTACCAGGAGTCCGTGTCGGGACTACAGTTGGCCACCGGCGCCGACGCGCGCGAGATCATGTCCGTCGTCCTCATGACCCAGTACTTCGACGCCCTCCGCGACATGGCCATCGGCTCGCGCTCCTCCGTCGTCTTCTCCAACCACGCCCCGTCCGAGGTCTCCAACGTGCAGCAGCAGTTGATGGAAGCCTTGCTCGCCTCCCGCACCATGGAGGACCGAGCCCGCGGCGAACTCTAACCCCGCAGCAGGGCGCTACCGGAGGCCTGGGTGACCGCGACCGCCATCGCCTCGCCGTCAGCCGCCGCCCGCGCCCTCCACCGAGGCCCACGCTGATGCGTCCGCCCCGCCTCGGCCTGGCGGTGGGTCTCCTGCTGGTCGCGCTGGCGCCTGCGCTCGTGCGCCCGGAGGCAGCGAGCGCGTGTTACGGCGGCCCGGCACCGGAGGTGTTGAACCCGGCCGGGTTCACCCAGTACGCGGACGCCATCATTGTTGGCGAGGTCGCGCGCGAGGAGGAGTGGCGGGATCGGCCCGGTATCTACGCCAGCACCGTCCGTGTCGAAGCGACCCTCCTCGGCGACGTAGATGAAGAAGTGGTGCTTCCGGCGCTGGGCGTGCTGCAAGGAGATTGCTCCGGCGGGCAGAGGCTGCCGGAGGGCGAGCGGGTGCTGCTCTTCCTGGAGCGATTGCCGGATAACGTGAACCTGCCACAGGCCCGCTGGCAGATCGCCATCATGGGCTACGGCCTGTATAGCCTGGTCGACGGCAAGGCCCTCCTCGATCGCAACCCATACCGGCACGACGACGCCCCGCCACCACCCCTGCCATGGCAGAGCGATGTGGAGCGGCCCGCCGAGGACGTGATCCGCGAGGTCGCGACCCTCACCGCAGCCGACCCGACAGAAGTGGATCGCGCCCTCCGCTTCGCCATTGGTTCACCACCCGACAATCGAGGGCTCATCGCCCTCATGGTCGCGGCGGCCAGCGCCGTGGCCGTCCTCGGCATCGCTCGATGGCGCCACCGGAGGAGAGCCGCATGAGGCGCGCGCCTCCCCTCCGCGCAGCCCTCGCTGGCTGAAGGCACCAAGCCCCCGTCCAGGCCACGAGCCCCAGTCCCCGTTCATCCCTGAGCCTGTCGAAGGCCCACCGGCGCACGCCTACAGCGAGGGCAGGTACTTCTCGATCTCGAAGGCCGTGACCTGGGAGCGGTACTGGCGCCACTCGTGGCGCTTGTTGTGCACCAGCGTGTCCACGATCGCGTCGCCCAGCGTCTCCCGCATGAACTCGGACCCCTCGAAACGTGCGATCGCCTCCCCCAGTGACGAGGGCAGCGCGAAGATGCCGCGCGCGGCCAGTTCCTCCGCGCCCAACTCCCACACCGGACGGTCGACCGGCATCGGCAGGTCGTACCCCTCCTCGATGCCGCGCATGCCAGCCGCGAGCGCGACCGCGAACGCGAGGTACGGATTGCACGCCGAGTCCGGCACGCGGTACTCCACGCGCGCGGACATCTCCATGTCCGGCTTGTGCGCCGGCACCCGCACCAGGTCCGCGTTGTTCGTGAAGGACCAGGAGGTGTGCGTCGGCGCCTCGAAGCCGGGGATGAGCCGCTTGTAGGAGTTCACCCACTGGTTCGTGATCAGCATCATCTCCGGCGCGTGCCGTAGCAGCCCCGCGATGAAGTGGCGGCGGTCCGGCGACAGTTGGTCCGGCGCGTCCGCGTCGAAGAAGGCGTTCTCCTCGCCCCGGAAGAGCGAGAGTTGCAGGTGCATCGCGGAGCCGTTCTGGTCCGCCAGCGGCTTCGGCATGAACGAGGCGTATACCCCGTGCTGCATCGCCACCTCTTTGACGATGAGCCGGAAGGACATCACGGAGTCCGCCATGCTCAGCGCGTCCGTGTAGCGCAGGTCCATCTCGTGCTGGCTGGGCGCCACCTCGTGGTGGCTGAGGGCCACGCCGATGCCCATCTCCTCCAGCATCAGCACCGTCTCCCGGCGCAGGTCGGAGCCGCTGTCGGACGGCGTCAGGTCAAAGTAGCCGCCCTGGTCCAGAGGCTCCGGCGTCCTGGAGTCCCGGAAGTAGAAGAACTCGATCTCCGGAGAGACATAAAACGTGTAGCCTCGCTCCGCCGCCCGAGCGCGCACGCGCTTCAAGATCCAGCGCGGGTCCGCCTCGAACGGGTCGCCGTTCGTCCGCTGGATGTCGCAGAACATGCGCGCCACCGCCTGGGGCCGAGGCCGCCACGGCAGCAACTGGAACGTGGCCGGGTCCGGCCGCGCGATCATGTCCGCCTCGCCGTGCCGCGCATAGCCCTCGATCGCCCCGCCGTCGAAGGTGATGCCGTCCACCAGCGCGTGCTCGAGTTCCTCGATCGTGATGGCCACGGACTTGAGGGTGCCCAGGATGTCCGCGAACCACAGACGGATAAACTTCACGTCGTGGTCGCGGCACGCCTGCAGCACGTGCGTCCGAGGGTCAGCGTCGCCCATACCGTCGTACATGCCCCCGATGTTAGCGGTTGCCGTGTTTCCGGACTGTTTCTGACGAAGGCCCCACGCCCTCCCCATCCCGCCTACCCGATGTCCGCGTTGAACGTGTCGCACTGCTCCATGTCGCCGCTCTCGTAGCCCACCGTGAACCAGCGCTGGCGCTGCTCCGAAGAGCCGTGCGTCCACGTCTCCGGGCTCACCTCGCCCTGGAAGCGCTCCTGGATGCGGTCGTCGCCGATGGCCGCCGCAGCGTCGAGGCCGGCGGCGATGTCCTCCGGAGTGAGCGTCTCCACGAGCGCGGTGTCCGTCGCGTGGTGCGCCCACACCCCGGCGAAGCAGTCCGCCTGCAACTCCGTGCGGACGGCGTTGCTGCCGGGGCCGCTGGCGCTGCCCTCCTGCGAGAGGATGCCCAGCAGGTTCTGCACGTGGTGGCCATACTCGTGCCCGACCACGTACGCCTCCGCAAACGGGCCGCCCTGCGCGCCGAACTGGCTCTGCAGGTCGTCGTAGAAGGAGAGGTCGATGTAGACCACGCCGTCACCCGGGCAGTAGAAGGGGCCGCTCGCCGACGACCCGAAGCCGCACGCCGTCTGCGTCCCCCGCGTAAAGAGGACCGTCTCCGCGAACTGGTAGCCCGCGCCGCGCGCCTCAAACTCCCCGTCCCAGAACTCCTGCACGCTGTTCACCACAGCCACCACCCGGCAGTCCTGGCGCTCGTTCGCGTCCGCCCCCGTCGCGCAGTTCGCCGCCACGCCCCCGTCCGTGGACCCGCCGGACGCGCCGGACTGCTCGCCCGTCAGCCCGCCCAGCCCGCCGCTGGCGTAGAGCAGCACGATCACCACCAGCAGCCCGACGATGCCCCCGCCCCCGCCGAGCGCGCCGATGGGGATCGGCATCCCGCCGAGGCCCGCGCCGCCCTGCCCGCGTCGGTCGCGGACCTGGCTCGTGTCCAACCGTGCTCGCCTGCGGAACTTCATCCTGCCTCCGGTAGCCCCCGCAGCGGTCGACGAAGAGTCGCTGCTGGCGGCGATCAGTATGCGGGAGCGCACGCCTGTCGCGTACAACGGCCGCTGCAAGGGCAATGGCAGATGCGTGCTACGCGCGGGGCGACCAGGAGACACCGGGTGCCGATGCGGTCGCAGTTCCTCGTTCGGTGCGGGGTGGCGCGATAAACTTCGTTGATGCAGCGGATCCTGCTCCTCACCCAGGACGCGAGCACCGCGCGCGTGGTGGAAGCCGCTGCGCGCCCGGACGGGCACGTCGTGCAGGTGGAGTCGAATGGCGACCGCTGCCTCGTCGCCGTGCGCGACTGGCGCCCCGCACTCGTCATCGTGGACACCGGCGTGGGCATGACCGGTGGCGCGCTGGCGACCATCCTGCGTGACGAGGCGGTGCAGGAGACCGCCGCCGTCATGGTGCTCTGCACCGCCGCCAACCTGGCCCTCATCACCCCCGGCCTGCACGTGGACGACTTCGCGCTCACCCCGGTGGACCCGGACGAACTGCGCGTCCGCATCGCCCGCCTCATCTGGCAGCAGAACGGCGCGGAGGACGGCGCCGTCATCCGTCACGGCGAACTCTCGATCGACCTCGAGCGGTACAAGGTCACCGTGGACGGAGAAGTCGTGGACCTCACCTACAAGGAGTACGAGTTGCTCCGCTTCCTGGCCTCCAACCCCGGCAAACCCTTCACCCGCGAAGCGCTGCTCAACCAGGTGTGGGGCTACGACTACTACGGCGGCTCCCGCACCGTGGACGTCCACGTCCGCCGCATCCGCGCCAAGATCGAGCAGCGCGAGCAGTTCATCGACACCGTGCGTAACGTCGGCTACCGCTTCATCGAGACCTACCGCCCACCGCGGCGCCCCGCCGCGCGCGACTAGGCCGCGGTTACGCCACCCGCGGTTACGCCACCCGCGGTTACGCCACCCGCGGTTACGCCACCCACGGTTACGCCACCCACGGTTACGCCACAGAGCCCCCACCGGTCAGCCGGAGGCCGAGGATCGAGGCGACGAGCAGCACGAGGAACGTGAGTCGCAGCGCATTCGTCGGTTCCTGGTAGAACGCAATGCCCACGACGGCGGCGCCCACCGCCCCGATCCCCACCCACACCGGGTAGGCCGTGCCGATCGGAATCACGCGCGTGGCCACGCTGATCCCCACCATGCTCAGGACGAGCAGGGCGCCCATCAGCAAGGAGGGCCCGAGCCGCGTGAAGCCCTCGGTACGAGGCAGGAGCGACGCCCACCCGACCTCCAGCAGGCCGGAGGCGACGAGGATGAACCAGGCGAAGCCGGTGGACGGAGACAGCAGCGACACAGGGCGACCTCCCTTGCTGCGACCCCCGTCTTTGCAGACCGGTACGGGGGACCCTCGTCGGCGGCCGGGAGACCGGCATACAGGATACCGCCACACCCGATATGGCACGGATACGGAGCGTCGCGGCAGTCCGTTAGCACCCTGATCACACCAGCGGCAGGCCGCCCCGATAAACTGAGGACGCGCTCACCACTGGAGTACGACTGAGATGAACAACCTGAAGACCGCCGTGCTGCTGGCCGCTCTCAGCGGCCTCTTGATCGCCGTGGGCGGCGCCCTGGGAGGCATGGGCGGCGTCCTGCTCTTCGGCCTGATCGCCCTGGCGATGAACTTCGGCTCCTACTGGTTCTCCGCCGACATCGTCCTGAAGGCCACCCGCTCGCACCAGATCACCCGCGACCAGGATCCCCGCCTTTTCGAGATGGTGGAGGAACTCGCCGGACGCGCCGGCATGCCGATGCCCCGCGTCTACGCCATAGACTCCATGCAGCCCAACGCCTTCGCCACCGGCCGCAACCCCCAGAACGCCGCCGTGGCCGTCACCGCCGGCATCCGCCAACTGCTGTCCGAGCGCGAACTCCGCGCAGTGCTGGGCCACGAACTGGCGCACGTCAGGAACCGTGACATCCTCACGTCCTCCGTCGTCGCGGCGATCGCCTCCGCAATTTCCATGATCGCCTGGATGGGCTTCTTCTTCGGCGGCAGCCGGGACGGCAACGGCGGGGGCGGCCTGCTCGCGCTCATCGTCGCGCCCATCGCCGCCACCCTCATCCAGTTGGGCATCTCCCGCTCCCGCGAGTTCGAGGCGGACAACGACGGCGCCGAGATCTCCGGCGACCCGGAGGCGCTCGCCTCCGCCCTCCAGCGCATCGAGATGGGCGCGCGACGCGTGCCCATGGACGTGCCCGCGTCCACGGCGCACCTGTTCATCGCGAACCCCTTCGCCGGCGTCCGCCGCTCCAACCTCTTCGCCACCCACCCCCGCACCGAGGAACGCGTCGCGCGCCTGATGAAGAAGGCCGGCCGCTAGCCAGCCCTCCGCATGTCCGCGAGACGGGACACGAAGCAAGGGCGCCCACCATGGGCGCCCTCTCTGCATGCGTGGCCCCGCGCCCTCGGACGGACTACAGCATCTCCTCACGCTGCTGACGCGCGCGGCTGGCGCCGATCATCGTCGTGACGTTCTTTTCCTCCTCCGGCGGCGGAATCACCGCTGGCAGGCCCAGGCTGTCCAGCCACAGTTCACGAGCCCAGCCCATCGTGTGGTACAGGTGCTGGTCTTCCTCCTCCTCCACCTGGTCGTACGCCTCCTGCAGCGCCTCAGAGAGGTCGCCGTCCATCTGCTTGGCGAGTTCGCCAATCAGTTCCCAGTTCTGATGGTCCTTTGACTCCGCCTCCACCACGGACTCCGCAGCCACCAGTTGCGCCATCGACTTGCCGCCGCCCTCCAGCGCCATCTGCATGGCCTGCACCAGGCTGTCCGCCTTCGCCTTGATCACCTGGCGTCCGGGACTGTCCGTCTCCGGGTCCAGGCCCACCCTCTCGAACACCTCTTTCAGGATGCGCTCGTGGTCTTCCGTCTCGGAGAGGTACTTCTGCATCTCCTCCTTGAAGTCGGGCTGTTCCGCGCACTCGATCGCCTGCTTGTATACCGCCTGCCCGCCGATCTCCGTCTCCAACGCCTGGTAGAGCAGTTCGTTGATCTGCGCAGTGTTCGGCTGGGCCTTCGTCTTCGCCATCGGTAGGGGCACCTCCGCATTTCCCGTGTAGAAGCCGGAGCGCAGAAGCACTCCAGCCCCTCGACGCTATGCCCAGGCCTCATGCGCGCACGTAACGGACGCACGATGCTCCTCGCCATCCCGTAGCAGGCGCGACCGGCGGACCAGAGGGCTACCCAGAGGGGCTACCCAGAGGGAAGCGTCACGCGCACGACCGTGCCGCTCGGTGCGCCTGCCGAGGACCTCGAGGTCTGCGAGTCGATCATCAGCGTGCCGCCCATGCGGGACACCAGGCGCGCCGCCGTCGCCAGCCCCAGCCCGGTGCCCGGCGTGGCGTCCGTCCCGCGCACGCCCTGCTCCGTGATCGCGTGGAAGTGCTCGCGCGCAATGCCGCGGCCGTTGTCGCGCACGGAGACCTCGATGTCCCCGTCCACCCGTCGCCACGTGATCCCGATGCGGGGAGGGCAGCCCGGCGCCCCGTACTTCATGGCATTCTGCAACAGGTTCTCGAACACCCGGAACAGCGCCGTCTCGTCGCCTCGCACGCGCGGCAGGCGGCCCGCCAGCGCCACCTCCGCCCCCTCCGCGCGCATGGTGCCGGTGAGCGCGTCCAGCACGTCCGAGAACACCACGCCCAGGTCCACCGTCGCCGCCGCCCGTCCGTCCTCCGCGCCCTCGGACGGGCGAGGCCGCAGCGTGGTCTCCACCACGTGCTGCGCCCGTGCGGTCACGGACACGCACTGGCGCAGCGCGGCCTGCGCCTCCGGCGAGACCGGGCCGAAGTCGCCCTGCGCGATCAGTTCCAGGTAAGAGGAGACGGTCAGGAGCGGCGCGCGCAGGTCGTGCGCCACCGCGCGTATCTCGTCGCGCACCTCGTGGGCCACCGGCGCGCTCGTCGCTTCGCCGGAGGCGGACCGCGCACCCCCGCGCCGTCCCAGCACGATGCCGCCGCCGATCATGAGGCAGGCCACCGCGTAGCCCCCCGCCTCCCGCGGGTCGCCGGCCAGGCTCGCCGCCACCATCAGGCCAGCAAGGACGCCGGAGGCGGCGAGGACGGTGAGGAGGAGGGAGTGGTCGCCCAGCCCGGCGCGGACAGATCGGAGGTGCGCGCGCCACGCCGCCAGGGCGAGGCTCGGCGGCGCCGGCCGTTGGTCAATCGCGTGCATGAGGTGCTCCCCGCCCCTCCCGGTCTGCGTACCATGACGCATGTGCTGCCTCGCCCCTATCGGGGTTTTCCCTGAACCTCTGACCGGGGACGCCCCACCCCCGGCCCCCGGGAGAGGCGCCGCCCCATGGAGGTGACCGTGGAGTCTCCCGAGTCCATCCTGTCAGCCCGCATCGCGGAGGAACTCCCGCCCGGGCTGCTCGCGCACGTGGACCGCGTGGTCGCCCTCGCGGACGAACTCGCATCACGCTGGGGCCTGGACGTCGCCCTCGCTCGCCTCATGGCCCGCGCGCACGACGTCTCCCGCCACCTGGACGACCAGCAGTGGCTCGCCCGCGCCGAGGCGTACCGCCTCCCCGTGGACGCGGTGGAGCGCGCCGCCCCGGTGCTCCTCCACGGCCCCGTGGGTGCAGAGGACCTGCGCCGCCGCCTCGGCGTCACGGACGAGCGCGTGCTGCACGCGGTCAGGTGGCACACCACCGGCCATCCGCACTACACCCCGGAGGCGTGGGCCATGTTCGTCGCCGACAAGGTGGAGCCGCACAAGGTGCGCCACTGGCCCGCGCTGGCCGAGGTCCTCCGCCTCGCCCTCGAGGTGGGGCTCCCTGCGGCCGCGCTCCGCTACCTGGACCTCCGCCTCGTGCAGACCGTGGAGGCTGGGCTGGCCGTCCAGCCCCAGGCCGTGCTCACCCGGAATGACCTGCTGTCAGCGGTGGGCGGGTAGGCAAGCCACAGGTCAGCGCGCGCAGGATTGAGGCGGTGCAGCGGGGAGTGTGGACAAGTTGCTGACGGGCACCCCTTGCGGGAGATAGAACTGATGTTCTAATTTCGCTGTCCGGTCGGGAGTCCCGATCCGGACAGCGAGAGGGTCCGGCACCGTGCATGGCTTCTGGTCCACCACCGGCGCAGCCCAGCAGGCGGCCATCGCAGCGTCCAGCGCGTGGGGCGCATCATACTTCGCATGTCGAGCGTTGTGCGCCGCCACCCGCGCACGTCGAGTCGCCGCGGCGTCCCTGGCCATGCTGTTCGCCGGCGTCTCGCTGGAAGCGCTTGCCGGCCTTCCCGTCGCCGACACCGCGGGCGAGGTGGCGCGTCGCGTGCCGCTCCTCCTCGCCACCACCGGCATCGCCTACCTCGTCTCCTTCCGTCCCGGCACGGACGGCGGTGCGCGATGACGTCGCAGTCCCTCGGATCCTCGCGGCCGGCGCACCCCACGCGCGAGGCCGTGCGCGCCGGCGAGTACGAGCGCGCCGCACTGCGGCTCCTGTACGGGTTCCTGGTCGCGCTGGAGGAGACCGCGCCGGACGCGCGGGAAGAACTCCTGCACCTCATGACCGAGCGACGGAGGACCCCATGACGGACGCCCGCCGCGCACGAGACCGTCACCGCCGCCCCCTCTCCTTCTACGAGCGAGCCCTGAGCGCGAGCGACCGCGAGTTGCTGCTGGACGCCGGCGACGTGGAGGGCCTGGACGACGAGGTCGCCCTGTTGCGCTTCCTCGTCCATCGCATGCTGGAGGACCACCCGGAAGACTCGAAGACGCTCGAGACCGGGCTGCGCCTGCTCATCCAGGCGTTGACCGCGCGCCACCGCCTCTCCGGCGGCGAAGCCGAGAACCTCACCGAGTCCGTGGCGGACGTTCTCCGTCACTTCGGCGACCAACTCGCCAGCGTCGGCGTGGACGGGGGCGGGCAATGACGCGCCGCCGCGATCCCGTCGGCGCCGCCGTCCAAGGCCTCCTCGCGTTGCGAGGCGGCGCGCGGCGGACGCTCCCGGACGCCCCGGCAGGCAGTGCGGACGTGGCCGTCCGGCTCGCCACGCTGGAGCGCGAGGTGCGGGAGGTACGCACGCGCATCCACGCGCTCTTCTTTGCCGTCCTCACCGCCGGCCTGGGCGACCTGGTGGGACGGCTGGTGCTGGGATGACCGCCGTGACGGACCCGGCTGCCGCGACGCCCCCAGTCCAGACCGGACTACCCGCGCTGCGCCCGTACCAGGCGGAGGTCGCCCGCGCGATCCTCCAGCGCGTGCACGGCGGCGCGGGCGGCGGCGGCTCGCTCTCCGTGGAGATCGCGCGCCAGGGTGGGAAGAACGAGGTCTCCGCGCAGGTGGAACTCGTCGCGCTGCTGACGCGCGCCGCCACCGGCGGAGCGATCGTGAAGTGCGCCCCCACCGCCGTGCCACAGGCACGCATCTCCCTCGAACGGCTGGAGGCGAAGGCGGCGGAGGCCGGGCTCGGCGGCCTCGTGCGACGCCACCGCGGCGGCGTGCGTTGCGGGCAGGCGCGCGCGCACTTCCTGTCGGCGGAGCCCGGCGCGAACGTGGTGGGCCACACCGCCTCGATCCTCCTGGAGGTGGACGAGGCGCAGGACGTCTCACCGGAGAAGTTCGACCGCGACTTCCGGCCCATGGCCGCCTCCACGGACGCCCCCGTCGTCTACTCCGGCACCCCCTGGAACGCCGGCTCGCTGCTCGCGCGGGCGCGCGCCGAGCACCTGGAGGCGGAACGGCGCGACGGCCGCCGCCGTTGCTTCCGCTACGACTGGGCCGCCGTGGCCGAGCACGTGCCGCAGTACGCCCGCTACGTGCAGGGCGAGCGCGCGCGCCTGGGCGAACGCCACCCGCTCTTCCGCACCCAGTACCTCCTGGAGGAGGTGGACGAGGCGGGCCGCCTGTTCGACGCCGCCACGCTGGCGCAGATGCAGGGCAAGCACCCCCGCCAGCGCGCGCCGCGCCAGGGGCAGCGGTACGTGGCCGGGCTGGATCTCGGCGGGCCGGAACTCGCCGCCGCCGCCGGCCGGGGCACGGCCGACCGCGACTGGACCGTCCTCACCATCGCTCGGATGAGGTTCAGAGATGGACGCAGCGCGGCGGCGGGCCTGCCGTCCGTGGAGGTCGTGGAGCACCAGGCGTGGCGCGGCGAGGCCACCGAGTCCCTCGTCGCCACCCTCGCCGACCGCCTGCGGCGCGTGTGGCGCGTCCGACGCCTGGCCGTGGACGCCACCGGCGTCGGCGCGCCGGTCGCTGACCTGCTGGCGGCGCGCCTCGGCCGGACGGTGGTGGAGGCGGTGCCGTTCACGGCGGAGCGCAAGTCCCGCCTGGGCTTCGCGCTCCTGGCGGCGGCGCACTCGGGCCGCCTGCGCATCTACGCCGGCGACGGCAGCCGCGAATACGCGGAGTGCCGCCGCCAACTGGAATGGGCCCGCGCGGACTACCGCGAGGCGGGCCGCATGCGCTTCGACGTCGACCCGGCGCGAGGGCATGACGACTACCTGGTGAGCATGGCGCTGACCGTGGCGGCGGCGGGCGCGGACGGTGGTCCGCGCGTGGCCCGCGGCGCTCGCGCCGGAAATGGGGATTGAGCAATGACGACCGCAACCGTGCAGGCGCCGCAGCGCGCCATCTACGCCTCCGCGCTACCGGTGGTGACCCGCCACGGCGCCGGGCAGCGCGCGCGCAACGTCCGCAGCGACGCACTGCCAGAGCACATGGACTACCGCGACGACGGGTGCGACCTCTTCCCGTCCTGCCTCTCCTGCCCGCTGGCGCGCTGCCGCTATGACGTGCCGGGCGGGGTGAGGGCGCTCCTCAACCAGGAGCGCGACCACCAGATCCGTGTCCTGCGGGAGGACGCGGGCCTGTCCGTGGACGAGATCGCGGAGCGCTTCCAGGTCTCCCGCCGCACGGTCTTCCGCGCCCTCTCCACGGCCGGCGCCACCTGCCGCCCGGACGGCCGAGGCCAGCGCCGGGGCGCCCAGTGACCTCGGCGCCAGCGCGGGCGCCAGGCGCGCCACGCGCGCCACGGGCGGCGACGGCGCAGGAGGTCCCGCTGCCGAGCGTGCTCGCGCAGCGGGACACGGACCGCCTGCGTCGCTACCGCGAATACCTGGACTACTACGAGGGCCGGCGGGGCGCCCCGCCCCGACGCGGCCGGGAGCGGGCGCTGGTGTTCAACTACGCCCGCTCCATCGTGGAGAAGGGCGCGTCCTACCTGGTCACGGATCACCGCCCGGAGGTGACCGCCGCGGACTCGGACGCGGTGGCGGCGGAGGCGGAGCGCGTGCTCGCGGAGACGTGGGACGCGAACGACCTGGCGCGCCTGGACATCGAGACGGAGGTGGACACCGCGGTCCTGGGCGACGGCGCGTACAAGGTGACCTGGTCGCAGGAGGAGCAGCGCGTGGTGGTCTCCGCGCCGGACGTGCAGGGCCTCCACGCCTGGTGGGCCGGAGACGACGTCCGCCGCCTCTGGCGCGTGGCCGCACGCTACACGCTGGACGCCGACGCCTTGATGGATGGCGCCGCGATGCCCTCGGTGCACTCGGTGCAGGGCGCCCCGATCTATGGCCGCGCGTCGAGCGCTGCCGCGGGCCAGTCCGCCGGTGAGGTGGAGGTGGTGGAGGCGTGGACGCCGGACCGCTTCGAACTGTGGGCGCAGGGCGAGCGCGTGGAGGCGCGGGCCAACCCGTACGGCGTGATCCCGTTCATCGTCTACCCGAACCTGCCCCGCCCCAAGCAGTTCTGGGGCATGTCCGACATCGAACCCCTGCGCGAGCCGTTGGAGGAACTGAACCGCGCGTTCACGCAGTTGAGCCGCATCCTGGAACTGTCCGGCAACCCCATCGCCGTGCTGGAGAACGTGGAGGAGGCTCGAGACATCGCCGTGCAGCCGGGCGCGGTGTGGGAGGTGCCGGAGCAGGCGCGGGCCTACCTGCTGGACCTCCTGCAGGGCGGCGGCGTGCGCCTGCACGTGGAGTACGTGGACCTGGTCTACCGAGCGCTGCACGACCTGTCGGAGGTGCCCCGCATCGCCTTCGGAGATGGGCGCTTCGACCGCTCCGGCATCGCGCTCCAGGTGGAACTGGACCCGCTCCTGCGCCGCGTGGAGCGCAAGCGCCTGATCCGCACCGCCGCCCTCCGCCGCCGCGACCGCCTGGTACTCGCAGTGGCGGGCCAGCACCTGGGGCGCGACTTCCGCAGCGTGGAGACGGCGGTCCGCTGGGCCTCGGCCATCCCGGAGGCGGCGCCCCCCACGGGGTGAGGGAGGGCGGCGGGGGTGAGCGGCGGTCCGCCGGGAGATTCTGCTCGAGTGCGTCCCGCATGACCGCGGACACGCCCCTCCCTTCGCGCCTGGCCCGCGCCTCCGCGGCGGCGGCCTGTGGCCGCCAGGGGGCCTGAGGCGGCGGGCTCGAGGTGCCTCAGAAGTAACGGTTACCGAAAGCGGAGCAGTTGCCTCATAGCGATGGTTACCGAGCATAGGCGTGGTCAGCGAGGTGGTGGAGTCGTCCGAGGGCGCCGTCGACCTCAGCTCGCAGT
>Ga0265293_10002550_pt1 | contig 36074 bp, 34 predicted proteins | sample Munlanlewell138R_FD_192505 | JGI IMG/M metagenome (GOLD analysis project Ga0265293, IMG submission 192505) | Leachate microbial communities from a municipal landfill in Southern Ontario, Canada - Leachate well 138R | ecosystem: Engineered > Solid waste > Landfill > Unclassified | place: Canada... | reverse complement strand
GCGGGACGTATCGGCCCAGTCCGGTGCGTCGCGTGGTGATTCCGAAGGCGGGTGGTGGCGAGCGCGAACTGGGTATTCCGACCGTGGTGGATCGGCTGATCCAGCAGGCGCTGTTGCAGATCCTGCACCAGTGCGTGGAGGACGACGTTCATCACGTGCCAGGGAACGCTGCTTTCCAGCCCGAAAAAATGATGGTTGAGACTGAGCCAGGCGACGAATGCCGGTCGCCAGTGATTGCTCCAGGCTTCGCCGGTATCGCCCTTGAAGGCCCAAATCGGAGCCGAGCGCGGTGGCCAGGTGGCTGCCGCGTCCGCGGGTGCGCATCCGCCCGCGGCGACTGGCGGCGCTTCCCGGAGATGCCCGCTCAGGCGTCGCGGTTTTTGTGCCGCATGGCGCGCTGCTTCTCGCGCTGCCAGTCGCGCTCTTTCTCGGCGTCGCGCTTGTCGTGGGCCTGCTTGCCCTTGGCCAGCGCCAGTTCCAGTTTCACCTTGTTGCGCTTCCAGTACAGCGCGGTCGGAATCAGCGTGTAGCCCTCGCGCTCGACGCGGCCGATCAGGCGGTCGATCTCGTGCCGATGCAGCAGCAGCTTGCGGGTGCGCCGCTCGTCGGCGACGACGTGGGTGGAGGCGGACAGCAGCGGCACGATCTGCGCGCCGAACAGGAACAACTCGCCATTGCGGACGATGGCGTAGGACTCGCCGATGTTGACCCGCCCGGCGCGGATCGATTTCAGCTCCCAGCCCTGCAGGGCGAGGCCGGCCTCGAAGCGGTCGTCCAGATGGTAGTCGTGGCGCGCGCGGCGATTGAGGGCAATCGTGCCGCCGCTGGCCGATCCGTTATCCTTGCCTGCTTTCTTCTTGCTCATGCCGATGTCCGTGGATTGCGTTCAATTGTCGCCCATGCGCGCGCCCGCTGGCGAGGCGGGTCGGTGAGCCGGGTCGAGCGCTCGGCCCTGGTCCGGCACAGCGCGACGCGCATGTTCGCCCTGGTCAACGAGGTCGGCGACTATCCCGGCCGCTTCCCCTGGTGCGAGTCGGCCGCCGTCGCCGAGCGTGGCGACGACTGGATGCTGGCGCGGCTGGACGTGCGTTTCGCCGGCATGCGGACCAGTTTCGCCACCCGCAACGTGTGGCAGACCGACCGCCGCATCGATCTGTCACTGGTCGATGGACCGTTCAGCGCGCTGTCCGGCAGTTGGCAGTTCCTGCCGCTGGCCGAGGATGCCTGCAAGGTGTCCCTGCTGCTCGATTTCGATGTCGCCGGGCGCTGGCTGGGCACGGCGCTGGCGACCGGTTTTCGCGGCCTTGCCGATCGCATGGTCGACGACTTCGTGCGCGCCGCCGCGCCGCGCCGCGCTGATGGCTGACGCCTTGTTGCAGGTGGAAGTGGTGCATGCCGGGCTGGCGCGCTGCTGGCGCATCGGTCTGACCCTGCCGGTCGGCGCGCTGGTGGCGGATGCGCTGACGCATTCCGCCATCGCCGAGCGCGCAGGGCTGGACCTGTCCGACTGCCGACTGGGCATTTTCAGCCAGCCCTGCACGCCACAGACCCGCCTGCACGACGGCGACCGGGTGGAAATCTACCGCCCGCTGCGCTGCGATCCGAAAATCGTGCGCCGCCGCCGCGCCGCCGGCGAGCTGTCCTGAAGGCTACGCCTCAGCCGCCGCGCGGGCGCTTGTTGCGCTCTTCGCGCGGCAGGTTGCCGTAGCGCGCCATCTGCCGCATCAGGGCAACGTCGTCGTCGGGGAAGTAGTCGCCTTCGATGCTGGCCAGCGCGTCGCCCTGGAAGGTCAGCGTCAGCGCCTTCACGTCGGTGTCGCCGCCGCGCTTGCGCACGCTGGAGACGTAGTCCCAACGCGAGTGATGGAACGGATCCTGCACCGAGGGCGAGCCGAGCAGGGCGAAGACCTGGCGCTTGCTCATGCCCGGCTCCAGTTGCTCCACCGCCGAGGTCTTCAGCAGGTTGCCCTGGTAGACGTCCACCTTGTAGATCAGGCCGCAGCCGCCGAGCAGCAGGGCAAGGGCGAGGGCGGTGCATAGTCTGGTCATGCAGGGCGGTCCGGGGCGTTCGGATGGGGTGCCGATGATACACTAGCGACCGGATTTTCCCGGCCGCCAGACGTCCGTCCCGTTCAGTCGAAAGTGTGGAGGTGTGTTTCGTGGAATCCCAAGAGCTGCGCAAGGTTGGCTTGAAGGTGACGCATCCGCGCATGCGCATTCTGGAAATCCTGGCGACCGCCAGCCCGCGCCACATGACGGCGGAGGACATCTACCGCCAGTTGCTGGAGCAGGAGGACGACATCGGCCTGGCCACGGTGTACCGCGTGCTGACCCAGTTCGAGTCCGCCGGTCTCGTCATCAAGCACAACTTCGAGGGCGGCCAGGCGGTGTTCGAGCTGGATCGCGGCCATCATCACGACCACATGGTCGATCTCGACAGCGGCAAGGTGATCGAGTTCTTCAACGAGGACATCGAGCGCCTGCAGAACGAGATCGCCGAACAGCACGGCTACATCATCGAGGATCACAGCCTGGTGCTGTACGTGCGTCCCAAGCGCGCCAAGCCACGCTGAGCACCGGCCCGCGCGTCGACTCGCGCGGACCATTCCACGATTCCCGCCAGGGTCGTTCGGAGAACCCCATGCTGCTGGAAGCCCTCGGCGCGGTGCGCGATCTTGGCCGCGTGCATGAAATCGCCTCGGTCCTGATCCGCTACGGCTTCGGCGACCTGGTGCAGCGCATCGGCATGGCCGGCGTGCTGGAGCGCGCCGGCAAGGTGCTGCACTGGCCGGCGATGGGCGAGGAACTGCTGGAGCTGACCCCGCCGCAGCGGGTGCGCCGGGCGATGGAGGATCTCGGGCCGACCTTCGTCAAGCTGGGCCAGGTGCTGGCCACCCGCGTCGATCTGTTCGGTGCCGACTGGATCGAGGAGCTTGGTCGCCTGCAGAACGCCGTGCCGGCGGTGCCGTTCGAGCGCATCGCCGCGCAACTGACCGAGGATCTCGGCCGGCCGCCGCACGAGGTGTTCCGCAACCTGCAAGAACAGCCGCTCGCCGCCGCCTCGCTGGGCCAGGCCTATCGCGCGGAACTGGCCGACGGCACGGCCGTGGTGCTGAAGGTGCGCCGGCCCGACATCCGCCCGGTCATCGAAGCCGACCTGCGCCTGCTCGGCCGCCTCGCCGAACTGATGGAAAACGACCTGCCGGACATGGCGCGCTACCACCCGCGCGAGGTGGTGCGCCAGTTCGCCGTCTCGCTGCGCCGCGAACTGGATTTCGCCGCCGAATGCCGCAGCGCCGAGCGCATCGCGCGCAACTTCCACAACCACCCGGAAGTGTTGATCCCGCGCGTCCATTGGGACTACGTCAGCGAAAGGCTCAACGTGCAGGACTTCGTCGCCGGCATCCCCGGCCAGGCGATGGAGCGCCTCGACGCCGCCGGTCTGGACCGCGTCGAACTGGCCCGCACCGGTGCCGCGATCACCCTGAAGATGGTGCTCGAAGACGGCTTCTTCCACGCCGATCCGCATCCGGGCAACATTTTCTTCCTGCCCGGCAACCGCCTTGGCCTGATCGACTTCGGCATGGTCGGCCGCCTCACCGAAACACGCCGGCACGAAGTGGCGCGGTTGCTGCATGGCCTCGCCGCGCAGCAGGTCGAGTCGGTGGCCGACGTGCTGCTGGAGTGGAGCGCCAACGCCGACATCGACGAAGCGCAGTTGCTGGCCGAGGTCGACGCCTTCGTCGACAACTATCGCGGCGTGCCGCTCAAGCACCTCGGCTTCGGCCGCATGCTGACCGACATGATCGCCGTGCTGCGCGACAACGGCCTCACCCTGCCGCCCGACCTGGCGCTGATGCTGAAAGCCTTCGTCACCCTCGAAGGTATGGCGCGCCGGCTGGATCCGGACTTCGACATGGCCGAGGTGGCCGAACCCTATTTGCAGGATGCGCTGCTCGAACAATATTCCCCCGGAGCGCTGGCCCGGCGCGGCTGGCGCGCCCTGGCCAGTGCTGCCGATCTCGCCGCCAGCCTGCCGCGCGACCTGCGCAAGATCCTCGGCGCGGCCCGCCGTGGCCAGTTCCAGGTACAGGTGGAAGTGACCTCGCTCAAGCGCTTCGGCGACCAGTTCGACCGCGCCGTCAGCCGCCTCACCCTGGGCCTGGTCACCTCCGCCCTGATCATCGGCTCGGCCATCGTGATGAACATCCAGCACCCGGTGAGCCTGTCCAGCGCCTCCGGCCTCGGCGTACTCGGCTTCATCGGCGCGGTCATCGGCGGCATCTGGGTACTGGTGTCGATCCTGCGCGGCAGCCGGTAGCTTCCGTTTCCCTTCCAGGCAGAAACCATGACCGACAACGGCAAGAAACTTTGGTGGGGCGCGCTGGCCCTGTTGCTGGCGGGCATCGGTGCGGCGGTGGGGTGGTTCTCGCACGCGTTGCGGGTTGAGCCGGAAACCTTGTCGGAGCTGACGCGCTCGCCGCAGTCGGTGCAGGCGGAGGTCGATATCGACGTGGCGCGCGCGGCGGTGTTGCGGATGGATCGGCCGGCGCGTCCGACGGCGGTGACGATGGCGCAGACGCCGATCCTGCCGCGGGAGGCGACGGCCCTGGAGGCGCTGGAACTGCTGCGCGCGCCGGCCCAGCGTGGCGATCCTGTGGCCGCCTGCGAACTGGCGCAGATTCTCGGTGAGTGCCGGATGCGCCGCGTGATGCGGCGGATGCCGCAGCGTTCGGCACCGTCCGATGTCGGGTCGCGCGAATTCGAGGCCTATGTCAACGCCGAGGCGGTGCGGCAGGAGTGGCAGGATCGTCTGGAAAAGCGCTGCGAGGGCGTCACTGCGGAGCATCTCTCGCAGGGCATGGGATACCTGGCGCGCGCCGCCGTGGCCGGTCACGCGGCTTCGTTGAGCAGTTTCATGTCCGCGCCGCAGGTTGCCGCAGCGGACTTCCTGCGCGACCCGACCCTGGCGATGGTCTATCGCAGCCAGCTCTGGCCGGCGCTGCGCGATGGCTTGCGCTCGGGCAATCTGATGCTGACCTATGGTTTTCTGCGGCAGATGGCGCAGGGCGAGAGCGCGCCGCTGGCGGCGGTGGTGCCGGCGGAATTTCGCGATCCGAAGGTGGCGGAGGCGCTGCGCCAGCGCCTGGACGTGCGCGACCCGCGCTTTCCCGGCATGCGGCCGGAATCGCCGGCACCGACCCCGGCCGATGAGGCCGAGGCGGAGCGCTGGATCCGCGATCTGTTCGGCGGCGAATTGCCGGGCCAGCAACTGGAAATCCGCCCGCTGGAAGCGCCGTCGCCGGCGCGTGACGACAACCGTGCGGCGACCTGCCGCGATGCCGGGCAGTGGCTGGGGTCGCCCTGATCGCGGTCAGCGGCTGCGTTCGAGCATCTGTCTGGCGTGGGCGCGGGTTTCGCGGGTGATGTCGATGCCGCCGAGCATGCGCGCGGTTTCCTCGATCCGCTCGGCAGCGTCCAGATGCTCGATGCGGCTGTGCGTCTGGCCATCTTCGATCGTCTTGCTGACCCGATGATGCGCGTGGCCGCAGGCCGCGACCTGGGCCAGATGGGTGACGCACAGCACCTGACGTTGCGCGGCCAGCGCACGCAGCTTGCGCCCGACCACTTCGGCGATGGCCCCGCCGATGCCGCTGTCGACCTCGTCGAAGATCATCGTCGGCACGCTGTCGGCACCCAGCGCGGCGACTTCGATGGCGAGGCTGATGCGCGACAGTTCGCCGCCGGAGGCGACCTTGCGCAGCGCGCGCGGGGCCTGGCCGGGGTTGGCCGAGACGAGGAGTTCGACGCGCTCGGCACCCAGTGGATCGGGCGCGGTTTGCGCCTCCGGCTGCGCCGTCAGTTCGGCCACGAAGCGGCCGCCGGCCATGCCCAGTTCGTCCATCAAGGTGCTGACCGCTGCGCCGAGTTGCTGCGCCGTGGCGGCGCGCAGGCGGCTGAGTTCGGCGGCGGCGGCTTGCCAGTCGGCGGCCTGCGCGGCCAGTTCGTGGCCCAGCGTTTCGCGCAGCGCGTCGGCACCGCGCAGGGCGTCCAGTTCCTCGGCCAGCGTTGCGCGGTGGGCGGCGAGTTGCTCGATCGGCACGCGATGGCGGCGCGACAGCTCATGCAGGCGCGACAGGCGCGTTTCGAGTTCTTCCATCCGCGCCGGATCAAGGTCCAGATCGTCGCGGATGCGCTCCAGCGCGGCGGCGGTGTCGTCCATCTGGATGCGCAGCGTGTCCAATGCCTCGGCCAGTTCGGCCAGGCGCGGCTCGTGCTCGACCAGCCGGCGCAACTCGTTGCCGGCCAGCGACAGCGCCCGGCCCACGCCGCCGCCGTCCTCGTCGCCCAGCCGTGCCAGCGCCAGCGTGCAGCCATCGAGCAGGGCGGCGGCATTGGCCTGCCGGCGATGGGCGGCGAACAGGGCGGCCAGGGATTCCGCATCCAGTGCTTCGCGATCCAGTTGGGACAGCGCGCGTTCGATGTCCTCGATGCGCTCGGCGGCGCTGTCGCCACCTTGCAGGGCGGTGATGCGCTGCCGCGTCTCGCGCCAGCGCCGGGCGTGGCCGGCGACCACTGCCAGCGCGTCGGCGTGCTGGCCGAAGGCGTCCAGCAGGTCCAGTTGCGCACTGCGCGAAAGCAGCGCCTGGTGCTCGTGCTGGCCGTGGATTTCCACCAGCAGCCGGCCCAGTTCCGACAGTTGCGCCAGTGTTGCCGGACGGCCGTTGATCCACGCCCGCGAGCCGCCATCGGCGCGCAGACTGCGGCGCAAATGGCATTCGTCGGCCTCGTCGTCGGCGCTCAGCTCCTGCTCGTCCAGCCAGGCGCGTGCCGCCGGCGCATCGGCCAGCGCGAACATCGCGCCGATCTCCGCCCGCTGCGCGCCCTCGCGCACCACCGAAGCCTCCGCCCGCGCCCCGGTCAGCAGCATCAACGCATCGACCAGCAGCGACTTGCCGGCACCCGTCTCGCCGGAAATCACCGTCATCCCGCTGCCGAGTTCGAACTCGACCTCACGGGCGATGGCGAAATCCTTGAGGTACAGGCTGGCAAGCATGGGACGGCGATTTTCCGGTCTTAAAGAAAGGCGCGCGGACGGTAGCACGCAGCGCCGGTGAAGCAAATCCGCGCGCGGATTGCAGGCATCGGCACGCGGCGGACCATTGTCGCCCGGATCGGGCGGTGTTCAGGCCAGGATCCTCCGGGCAGCAACTCGGGTCGCCTGATCCGGTTGCGACATTGCTGTCAGGATATTAAACTGACTGCACTGACAGCCTTTCAAGAAGGTGCAACATGGCCGTGCTGACCGTCCGCAACCTGCCCGACGAAGTGCATCGCGCCCTGCGCGTCCGCGCCGCCCGTCACGGGCGCAGCACCGAAGCGGAGGTGCGCGCCATCCTTGCCTCGGCGGTGCAGCCGGAGGGCAGTCTGAAACTCGGCTCGTTGCTGCACGCCATCGGGCGTGAGGCCGGGCTCTCCGACGAGCAGGTCGACCTGATCAGCCGGCGAGACCGCTCGCTGCCGCGCGAAATCGATTTCGGCTGATACCGCGTCCGAATGATCCTGCTCGACACCAACCTGATCTCCGAGCCGCTGCGTCCCGCGCCGGAGCCTGCCGTGCTGGCGTGGATCGACGCGCAGCCGCTGGAGACGCTGTTTCTTTCCGCGATTTCCGTCGCGGAATTGCGCATCGGCATTGCCGCCATGGCGGCGGGAAAGCGCCGGGACATCTTGCGCGAACGCATTGAAACGCAGGTGCTGCCAGTGTTTTCCGGGCGAATACTTCCCTTCGACATGGCGGCGACGCAGCCCTGCGCCGATCTGCTGGCGAAGGCGAAATCGAAGGGATACGCCATCGCCTTGTCCGATGCCTGGATCGCCGCGATCGCGCTCACGCACGGGATGTCCGTGGCCACGCGCGATGTCGAGCCGTTCCGGATCGCCGGTTGTGCGGTGGTCAATCCGTGGCCGTAGCGGGGGCGGTCGAGTAGCCACGGGGCGGGTCGGGAGCACGACGCGGCCAGTCGCCGTGGCGATCCGCTCGCGGACGGCAGGGCTTGTGTTCGGTGCCGGGTAGACTTATCTACTGGGTATTCCCATTCGTTGCCAAGCCCGTGCCCCACGCCCTTGACGCCCGCGCCCGCCGCCTGCTCCGCGCCCTGATCGCCCAGTACATCCAGGACGGTGCGCCGGTGGGTTCGCGCACGCTGGCCAAGCATTCCGGGCTGGACGTGAGTCCGGCCACGATCCGCAACGTGATGGCGGATCTGGAGGAGATCGGACTGGTGGCAACGCCGCACACCTCGGCCGGACGGGTGCCCACCGCGCAAGGCTATCGCCTGTTCGTCGACAGCCTGTTGCAGGTCACGCCGCCGGGCCAGCGCGAGGTGGAGCAATTGCGCAGCCAGTTGCCGGCCGGGCAGGGCACCCAGCACCTGCTCAGCAGCGCCAGCGAGTTGCTCTCCGCGATGACGCATTTCGTCGGCCTGGTGACGGTGCCCGGCCGCGAGCAGTTCGCCTTCCGCCACATCGACTTCGTGCCGCTGGACGGCCACCGCGTGCTGGTGATCCTGGTGTTCACCGACAACGAGGTGCAGAACCGCATCATCGAGGCACCGCGCGGCTACAGCGCCTCCGAACTGGAACAGGCGGCCAACTATCTCAACAGCCATTTCGCCGGTCGCCATCTGCGCGAGATCCGCGCCGAACTGCTGCGCGAGCTGCGCAAGGCGCGCTCGGCGATGGAACAGGCGCTGTCGGTGGCGGTAGAGCTGTCCGAGGGCGCGTTCGCCGATGCCAAGTCCTCCTCCGATGGCTTGCTGCTGGCCGGTCAGACCCGGCTGATCGGCGTGCACGACCTGTCCGACCTCGACCGCCTGCGCGAACTGTTCGACGCCTTCGCCCGCCAGCGCGAACTGGTGCAATTGCTGGAGCGCTGCATCCAGGCCAAGGGCGTGCGCCTGTTCATCGGCGAGGAGTCCGGCATGGCTCCGCTGGATCGCTGCACCGTGGTCACCGCGCCCTACGGTGCCGATGGCCAGGTGCTGGGCGTCTTGGGCGTGATCGGGCCGACCCGGATGGCCTACGAGCGCGTCATCCCGATGGTGCAGGCCACCGCGCAGGCGCTGGGCGCGGCGATGAGTCGCGGCACCGGTTGAATTGTTCGCCGGCGACCCCCATTGGGCGGTCGATCACGGTTCGCAGCCCGGCCGCACGGCCCGAGCGCGGCGCGGATGTGATTCCGGGGAAACCTTTTTTCAGTTGATCGGAGTTGTCATGCAAAGCAACGAATGGTCGTCCGACGAGGGCGAGGACCTGTCCGCCGAGAGCGCCGCCGATGGCGCGCAGGCGAAGATCGCCGAGCTTGAAGCGGCCCTGTTGGCGGTGCGCGACGAACAGTTGCGCGAGCGCGCCGACCTCGACAACCAGCGCAAGCGGCTGGTCCGCGATGTCGATCAGGCGCGCAAGTTCGCCAACGAGCGCTTGCTGGCCGAACTGCTGCCGGTGATCGACAACCTGGAGCGCGGCATCGAGGCCGCCGGCACCGACTTCGAGCGCCTGCGCGAGGGCGTGCAACTGACCCTGCGGCAACTGCTCAAGGTCGGCGAGGACCACGGCCTGCAGGTGATCGAGGCCGACGGCCAACCGTTCGACCCCGAGTTCCACCAGGCCGTCAGCACCGTCGCCTCCGCCGAGCACCCCGCCAACAGCGTCGTGCAGTCGATGCAGAAGGGCTATTCGCTCAACGGTCGACTGCTGCGCCCGGCCCTGGTGGTGGTGGCTCAATAGCCGGGATCGGGGATTCGGGATTGGGGATTCGTCAATAAGCCGCGATGCAATCACCAATCACCAATCCCGTCCCATCCCCACTTGAATCCCCGTCGCACCATCACCACCTAGCCAACCAGAGGCGGTCGCCCGGCCGCGCCAAGTCAACACATTTCGGAGAGATCACTCATGGGCAAGATCATCGGTATTGACCTCGGCACCACCAACAGCTGCGTGGCGGTGATGGAGGGCGGCCAGGCCAAGGTCATCGAGAACGCGGAAGGCGACCGCACCACGCCTTCCATCGTCGCCTTCACCAAGGACGGCGAAACCCTGGTAGGTGCCTCGGCCAAGCGCCAGGCGGTCACCAACCCCAAGAACACCTTGTACGCGGTGAAGCGCCTGATCGGCCGCAAGTTCACCGACGCCGAGGTGCAGAAGGACATCGGCATCGTGCCCTACGGCATCGTCGCGCACGACAACGGCGACGCCTGGGTGCAGACCAGCGACGGCAAGAAGATGGCGCCGCCGCAGATCTCCGCCGAAGTGCTCGGCAAGATGAAGAAGACCGCAGAAGCCTACCTCGGCGAGGCCGTCACCGAGGCGGTCATCACCGTGCCGGCCTACTTCAACGACAGCCAGCGCCAGGCGACCAAGGACGCCGGTCGCATTGCCGGTCTTGAAGTCAAGCGCATCATCAACGAGCCGACCGCGGCGGCGCTGGCCTATGGCCTCGACAAGAAGGGCAGCGACCGCAAGATCGCCGTCTACGACCTCGGCGGTGGCACCTTCGACGTGTCGATCATCGAGATCGCCGAAATCGACGGCGAGAAGCAGTTCGAGGTGCTGGCCACCAATGGCGACACCTTCCTCGGCGGCGAGGACTTCGACATGCGCGTCATCGACTACCTGGTCGAGGAGTTCAAGAAGGACCAGGGCATGGACCTGAAGAACGATCCGCTCGCCCTGCAGCGCCTCAAGGACGCCGCCGAGCGCGCCAAGATCGAGCTCTCCAGCGCTCAGCAGACCGAGATCAACCTGCCGTACATCACCGCCGACGCCTCCGGCCCCAAGCACCTGGCCATCAAGCTGACCCGCGCCAAGCTGGAAGCCCTGGTCGAGGACCTGGTCAAGCGCACCATCGAGCCCTGCCGCACGGCGCTCAACGATGCCGGCCTGCGCGTCTCCGACATCAACGAGGTGATCCTGGTCGGCGGCCAGACCCGCATGCCCAAGGTGCAGCAGGCGGTGACCGAGTTCTTCGGCAAGGAGCCGAAGAAGGACGTCAACCCCGACGAAGCCGTCGCCATCGGCGCGGCGGTGCAGGGCGGTGTGCTGGCCGGCGATGTCAAGGACGTGCTGCTGCTCGACGTGACCCCGCTGAGCCTCGGCATCGAGACCCTGGGCGGCGTGATGACCAAGCTGATCGAGAAGAACACCACCATCCCGACCAAGGCGGCGCAGGTGTTCTCCACCGCCGAGGACAACCAGACCGCCGTCACCGTGCACGTGCTGCAGGGCGAGCGCGAACAGGCCCGCTACAACAAGTCGCTGGCCAAGTTCGACCTCGCCGGCATCGACGCCGCGCCGCGCGGCATGCCGCAGGTGGAGGTGTCCTTCGACATCGACGCCAACGGCATCCTGCACGTCAGCGCCAAGGACAAGAAGACCGGCAAGGAACAGCGCATCGAGATCAAGGCCGGCTCCGGCCTGTCCGACGAGGAAATCCAGCGCATGGTCGCCGACGCCGAAGCGCACCGCGAGGAAGACCGCAAGTTCCACGAACTGGTCGGCGCACGCAACAAGGCCGACGCCCTGATCCACGCCACTCGCAGCGCCATCAAGGATGCCGGCGGCAAGCTGCCGGGCGACCAGATCGGCCGCATCGAAGCCGCCCTGGCCGACCTTGAAACCGCCATGAAGGGCGACGACCAGGCGCAGATCGAGGCCCGCACCCGCAACCTGGAAGAAGCCGCCGCCTCCCTCCAGGCCGCCGCCTCCGCCGGCTTCGACCCCAACGCCGCCGGCGGCCCCGACCCCGCCGCCGCCTCCGGCAACGACGACGTCGTCGACGCCGAGTTCACCGAGGTGAAGGATGACGAGAAGAAGCCGTGAATCGGGAATAGGGAATCGGGAATCGAAGGAGCTGGGCCAGCGCCCGGCTCCTTCTGTTTATCCGATGCCCTGTTCCGCGATCACGCAAGGCATGCGCCGCGACCCCTCACGCCTTTGACGATTCCCCATTCCCGATTCCCCATTCCGGCCAATGAAACGCGACTACTACGATGTCCTTGGCGTCCAGCGGGACGCGCCCGATGACGAGTTGAAGAAGTCCTATCGTCGTCTGGCGATGAAGTTCCACCCGGACCGCAACCCCGGTGATGCGGCGGCGGAGGCCAAGTTCAAGGAGGCCAAGGAAGCCTACGAAGTGCTTTCCGACGCGCAAAAGCGTCGCGTCTACGACCAGCACGGCCACGCCGCCTTCGAGGGCGGCATGGGCGGGCGCGGCGGGGCCGGCGGCGTCGACATGGGCGACATTTTCGGCGACATCTTCGGCGACATTTTCGGCGGCGGCCGCAGTCGCGGGCCGCGTCGCGGTGCCGACCTGCGCTACGTGATGGAACTCGACCTCGAAGAGGCCGTGTTCGGCGTCCAGCGCGAAATCCGCATCCCCGCCCAGGCCGGTTGCGACGACTGCCAGGGCTCCGGCTCGGCCGATGGCAAGGTCGAGTCCTGCGGCACCTGTCGCGGCCAGGGCCGCGTGCGCATCCAGCAGGGCATCTTCTCCGTGCAGCAGAGCTGCCCGCACTGCGGCGGCAGCGGCAAGACCATCCCCAACCCCTGCCGCACCTGTCGCGGCCACGGTCGCGTGGAAACGGAAAAGACCCTGTCGGTGAAGATTCCCCCCGGCGTCGACAACGGCGACCGCATCCGCCTCGGCGGCGAGGGCGAGCCCGGTGCCCAGGGCGCCGCGCCGGGCGACCTGTACGTCGAAGTAGCGGTACGCGAACACGCCATCTTCCAGCGCGACGGCGACGACCTCTACTGCGAAGCCCCGATCCGCTTCTCCCAAGCCGCACTGGGCGCGGAACTGCGCGTGCCGACGCTGGATGGCGAAGCCATCGTCAAGGTGCCGGCGGAAACCCAGACCGGCAAACTGTTCCGCCTGCGCGGCAAGGGCGTCAAATCCGTCCGCAGCCACGGCCCCGGCGACCTGCTCTGCCGCGTCGTCGTCGAAACCCCGGTCAAACTCACCCGCCGCCAGCGCGAACTGCTGGAAGAGTTCGAATCCACCTTCGAAGGCACCACCGAACAACACTCCCCCCGCGCCAGCTCCTGGCTCGATGGCGTCAAAGCCTTCTGGGACAAGATGACCGCCTGAGCGGTCTACCGCTGTCGGCACGGCTGCGCTGACGCCGCCGCGCCGGGATCAAGCCGCAGGGCGGTTATCATCGCCGCATGACGACACCCATCCGCCTGCTGATCCATGGTGCGTCCGGCCGCATGGGCCGGGCGGTGTTGCGGCTGGCTGCCGAGGATCCGCGTTTCGTGGTGGCGGCGGCGGTCAGCGGGCAGGGCGTGCCGTTGGCGGAAGCCGGAGACGCGCCGGTGCTGGCGGCGGCGATGATCGAGGACGTGGAGGATTTCGATCTGGCGCTGGATTTCAGTCTGCCGCCGGCGTTCGGGCGTCTGTGCGCGCTGTGCGCGCGGCGCGGGGCGATGCTGGTGTCGGGGACGACCGGTCTGGATGCTGCGCAGTTCGCCGCGCTGGATGCGCTGGCGACGCGCGTGGCGGTGCTCTGGGCGGCCAATTTCAGTCTTGGCGTGGCGGTGATGGCCGATCTGGCGCGCCGGGCGGCGCAGGCGCTGGCGGCCTGGGACATCGATCTGGTCGAGTCGCACCACGTGCACAAGCGCGATGCGCCCTCCGGCACGGCGCTGGCGCTGGGACAGGCGGTGGCGCAAGGTGCCGGGCGCGAGCCGCGTTACGCCAGCCTGCGCGCCGGTGACATCGTCGGCGAGCACCTGCTCCAGTTCAGCGGCGCGGGCGAGCGGTTGGAACTGGTCCACCGCGCCGGCCACCGCGACATTTTCGCCCGTGGCGCGCTGGAATGCGCCGCCCGTCTGGCCGGGCGCGGACCCGGCCGCCACGCCATCGCCGATCTGCTGTTTGCCGACGGCTGAAGGCGGCCGGCCGGCGGACATGAGCGAAACGTGAAGCGGCGACGTTTTCTTTTGCCGGTGCGGTCACTACAATTCGCGCTCGCCTCATCCCCTCGATCCACGGACCCGCCCGCGCTGGCCCGTGGGTCGCCCTGCATCCGCGCCTGTCGCGGCTGAGCGCCCGGGGTTATCCCGACCTGCAAAGGCGAACCAACGTGCTGCAACCCGCAATTCTGGCTCTGGCCGACGGCACCGTGCTCGACGGCGTGTCGATCGGTGCGCAGGGACTGAGCGTCGGCGAAGTGGTGTTCAACACCGCGATGACCGGCTATCAGGAAATCCTCACCGATCCCTCCTACGCGCGGCAGATCGTCACCCTCACCTATCCGCATATCGGCAACACCGGCTGCACGGCGGCCGACGACGAGGCCGCGGCGCTGCATTGCGCCGGCCTGATCGTCCGCGAGCGGCCGCTGCCGGCCAGCAACTGGCGCAGCGAGGCCGATCTCGGCGATTGGCTGGCGGCGCGCGGTGTGGTCGCTATCGCCGAAGTCGACACCCGCCGGCTGACCCGGATCCTGCGCGATGGCGGGGCGCAGGGCGGTTGTCTGGTCGCCGGGCCGCAGGCCGCCGACCGCGAGGCCGCCATCGCCGCCGCGCGCGCCTTTCCGGGCCTCGCCGGCATGGACCTGGCGCGCGTCGTCAGCACCGCCCGGCCCTACGCCTGGGACGAGGGCGCGCTGGATCTCGACAGCGGCGCGTTTCGCCGCATTGAACCGCGCTTCCATGTCGTCGCCTACGATTTCGGCGTCAAGCGCAACATCCTGCGCATGCTGGCCGAGCGCGGCTGCCGGCTCACCGTGGTGCCGGCGCAGACGCCGGCCGCGGAAGTGCTGGCGATGAATCCCGATGGCGTGTTCCTGTCCAACGGTCCGGGCGATCCGCAGCCCTGCGACTACGCCATCGCCGCCATTCGCGAGTTCATCGCCCGCAAGTTGCCGCTGTTCGGCATCTGCCTGGGCCACCAGTTGCTCGGCCTGGCCGCCGGCGCAGGCACGGTGAAGATGAAGTTCGGCCACCACGGCGCCAACCATCCGGTGCAGGATCTGGACACCGGCGGGGTCAGCATTTCCTCGCAGAATCACGGTTTTGCGGTGGACGAGGCGAGCCTGCCGGTCACAGTCCGCGCCACCCATCGTTCCTTGTTCGACGGCAGCCTGCAGGGCATCGCACTGACCGACGCCCCGGCGTTCGGCTTCCAGGGTCATCCGGAAGCCAGCCCGGGCCCGCACGACGTGGCGGCGCTATTCGACCGCTTCGTCGCCATGATGGGCACCCGCCCATGACCGGGAGATTCTCGATGAAACACCTTTGCCAAATCCTGCTTCTGTGCACCTTCCTGCTCGCCGGCCAGGCCATCGGCGCGACGCCGCCGCTGGGCGATTTCTTCAAGGATCCGGAATTCAGCAGCGTGTCGCTGTCGCCCGGTGGCGAATACATCACCGTGTCCAAGCCCGAGGGCGACCGCACCGTGCTGGCCGCCTTCCGCGTCGCCGACATGAAGCTGATCGGCAAGTGGGACTACGGTGCCGACCTGCACATCGACCGCGTGCGCTGGGTCAACCACGAGCGCTTCTTCATGTACGTGACGCGCAAGACCGGCCGCTTCGACTTCCGCGAGGGCAATGCCGACGTCTACGCCTCCAACGTCGACGGCAGCCGGCGCATCGACATCCCCAATGGCGGCTTCTACGGCATCGTCGACACCATGCCCGAGGATGACCGCTGGATCTACGTGCAGCGCTCGGTGGAGTCCGCCTTCCTGTTCAAGATGGATGTCAACAACGCGCGCACCGTCACCGTCGCCACCGCGCCGCTGCGCTACGGCAGCTTCCTGCTCGATGCCGACAAGAACGTCCGCTACGTGTTCGGCCAGAACGAGAAGAACCAGAGCATCACCATGCGCCGCGACGGCGACCAGTGGACCACCGTGCACACCGCCGACATGGGAGAATCGGTGCGCCGCCCGCTGGGCTTCGCCGCCGACAACAAGCGCGTCTACTTCGCCGTCAGCGAGCAGGGCGAGCCGACCGCGATCCATCTGGTCGACCCGGACACCGGTGCATTCGAGGTGGTGGCGCGCAATGCCAATGTCGATCCGTCCGCCTACCTGTCCAGCAGCGACGACCGCCACCTGCTCGCCGTCGGCTACCTCGACGGCATGCCGTCATACGAGTTCATCGACCGCGAGCATGAGGACACCAAGGCTTATGCCGGCCTGATCAACGCCTTCCCCGAACACGCGGTGGGCTTTCGTGGCATCAGCCGCGACGGCCGCTTCGTCCTGCTCAACACCTACAGCGACGTCGATCCGGGCAGCTATTACCTGTTCGACCGCCAGTCCGGCAAGGTGAAGTTCCTGCTCTCGGCGATGAGCTGGATCAAGCCCGAGCAGATGTCGCCGATGCAGCCGATTTCACTCACCGCCCGCGACGGCACGCCGCTGCACGGCTACATCACCATTCCGGCCCACAGCGACGGCAGGAACCTGCCGCTGATCCTGCACCCGCACGGCGGCCCGCACGGCCCGCGCGATGGCTGGCGCTTCAACCCCGAGGTGCAGTTCCTCGCCAGTCGCGGCTACGCCGTGCTGCAAATCAACTTCCGCGGCTCAGGCGGCTATGGCAACGCCTTCGAGCGCGCCGGCTACCGCAACTGGGGGACGACGATGATCGACGACATGACCGATGCCGTCGACTGGGCCATCGCCCAGGGCATCGCCGATCCGCAGCGCCTGTGTACCTACGGTGCCTCCTACGGCGGCTACGCGGCGCTGCAATCGGTGGTGCGTAACCCGGACAAGTATCGCTGCACCATCGGCTACGTCGGTGTCTACAGCCTGCCGCTGATGTTCAAGGACGGCGACATCCCGGAAAGCGCCACCGGCCGCAACTACCTCAAGCGGGTTATGCCGGAATCGGTGGCCGAGCAGCAGGCGCAGTCCGCCGCCTTCAACGTGGACAAGATCCGCATTCCGGTGATGCTGGTGCAGGGCGGCAAGGACGTGCGCGTGCCGCCGAGCCAGTACCGGGCGCTGAAGAACGCCCTGGCCGAAGCCGGGCGGCCGATCGAGGAGGACATCCTCGAGCCCAAGGAGGGCCACGGTTTCTACGACTTCGACAACCAGGTCCGCCTGTACACCAGGATGGCCGAGTTCCTCGACCGCCACATCGGCGCCGGGGCCGCCTCCCGCACCGCCCACTGACGAGCGCCCCGATGCCCAAGCGCAGCGACATCCGTTCCATCCTCATCATCGGTGCCGGACCCATCGTCATCGGCCAGGCCTGCGAGTTCGACTATTCCGGCGCGCAGGCCTGCAAGGCGCTGCGCGAGGAGGGCTACCGCGTGGTGCTGGTCAACTCCAACCCGGCCACCATCATGACCGACCCGGAGACCGCCGATGCGGTCTACATCGAGCCGATCAACTGGCAGATGGTGGAGAAGATCATCGCCAAGGAACGGCCCGATGCGCTGCTGCCGACGATGGGCGGACAGACCGCGCTGAACTGCGCGCTGGATCTGGCCGACAACGGTGTGCTGGAGAAGTACGGCGTCGAACTGATCGGTGCTTCGCGCGAGGCGATCCGCATGGCCGAGGACCGCGAGCTGTTCCGCGTGGCGATGGGCGAAATCGGCCTGGAGTGCCCCAAGGCCGAAGTGGCGCGCAGTTTCGAGCAGGCGCAGGACATCCAGACCCGGGTCGGCTTCCCGACCATCATCCGGCCCAGCTTCACCCTTGGCGGCAGCGGCGGCGGCATCGCCTACAACCGGGAAGAGTTCGAGGAAATCGTCAAGCGCGGGCTGGAGCTCTCGCCCACGCACGAGGTGCTGGTGGAGGAATCGGTGCTCGGCTGGAAGGAGTTCGAGATGGAAGTGGTCCGCGACCATGCGGATAACTGCATCATCGTCTGCTCCATCGAAAACCTCGACCCGATGGGCGTGCACACCGGCGATTCGATCACCGTCGCCCCGGCGCAGACGCTGACCGACCGCGAGTACCAGCGCCTGCGCAACGCCTCCATCGCCGTGCTGCGCAAGATCGGCGTCGATACCGGCGGCAGCAATGTGCAGTTCGGCATCGACCCGCGCAGCGGCCGCGTGGTGGTCATCGAGATGAACCCGCGCGTCTCGCGCTCCTCGGCGCTGGCCTCCAAGGCGACCGGCTTTCCGATCGCCAAGATCGCCGCCAAGCTGGCGGTCGGCTACACCCTGGACGAGCTGCGCAACGAGATCACCGGCGGTGCCACGCCGGCCAGCTTCGAGCCGACCATCGATTACGTGGTCACCAAGATCCCGCGCTTCGCCTTCGAGAAGTTTCCCGCCGCCGATTCGCGCCTGACCACGCAGATGAAGTCGGTCGGCGAAGTGATGGCGATGGGCCGCTCGTTCTCCGAATCGCTGCAAAAGGCCCTGCGCGGGCTGGAAACCGGCAAGACCGGACTTGATCCGACCGCGCTCGACCTCGACAGCGAGGAAGGCCGGCTGGAACTGCGCCGGCAATTGCGCGAGGCCGGGCCGGACCGCCTGTTCCACGTCGCCGACGCCTTCCGCACCGGCATGGACGTGGAGGAAGTGTTCGGCCTGTCCAGCATCGATCCGTGGTTCCTGCGCCAGATCGAGGCACTGGTGCAGGCCGAGCGCGAGGTCGCCGAGGCCGGCCTCGCCGCGCTCGACGCCGCATGCCTGCGCCGGCTCAAGCGGCTGGGCTTCTCCGATGCCCGCCTCGCCAGCCTGCTGGATACCGACGAAGCGGCGATCCGCGCCCTGCGTCGCGCCTTCGGCGTGCGCCCGGTCTACAAGCGGGTGGATTCCTGCGCCGCCGAGTTCGCCACCGATACCGCCTACCTGTATTCCACCTACGAAGACGAGTGCGAGGCCAACCCGAGCGACCGCGACAAGATCATCGTGCTCGGCGGCGGCCCCAACCGCATCGGCCAGGGCATCGAGTTCGACTATTGCTGCGTGCACGCCGCGCTGGCCCTGCGCGAGGATGGTTACGAAACCATCATGGTCAACTGCAACCCGGAAACCGTCTCCACCGACTACGACACCTCCGACCGCCTGTACTTCGAGCCGCTGACGCTGGAGGACGTGCTGGAAATCGTCGAACTGGAGCAGCCCAGGGGCGTGATCGTGCAGTACGGCGGGCAGACGCCGCTGAAACTGGCGCGCGCGCTGGAAGCCGCCGGTGTGCCCATCGTCGGCACCAGCCCGGACAGCATCGACCTTGCCGAGGACCGCGAGCGCTTCCAGAAGCTGATCGAGGGCCTGGACCTGCGCCAACCGCCCAACCGCACCGCGCGCAGCGCCGAGGAGGCGCTGGCGCACGCCCGCGAAATCGGCTATCCGCTGGTGGTGCGGCCCAGCTACGTGCTCGGCGGCCGGGCCATGGAGGTGGTCTATTCCGATGCCGACCTGAGCCGCTACATCCGCGACGCCGTCGCCGTCTCCAACGACTCCCCGGTGTTGCTCGACCGCTTCCTCGACCACGCGGTGGAAGTGGACGTGGACGTGATCGCCGATGCCGAGGGACAGGTGCTGATCGGCGGCATCATGCAGCACATCGAGGAGGCCGGCGTGCATTCCGGCGACTCCTCCTGTTCGCTGCCTCCGTACAGCCTCGACGCCGCCGTGCAGGCGCGCCTGCGCGAGCAGGTCACGCAGATGGCGCGGGCGCTGAAGGTGGTCGGGCTGATGAACACGCAGTTCGCCGTCCAGGGCGAGGACATCTTCGTGCTGGAGGTGAACCCGCGCGCCTCGCGCACCGTGCCGTTCGTCTCCAAGGCCATCGGTGCGCCGCTGGCCAAGATCGCCGCCCGCTGCATGGTCGGCCGCACGCTGGCGCAGCAGGGCGCAACGCACGAAATCGTGCCGGATTACTACTCGGTGAAGGAAGCGATCTTCCCGTTCGCCAAGTTCCAGGGCGTCGACCCGATCCTCGGCCCGGAAATGCGCTCCACCGGCGAAGTGATGGGCGTCGGCCGCGACTTTGGCGCCGCCTTTGCCCGCGCCCAGGAAGCCGCCAGCATCCGCGTGCCGCCGGTCGGCAAAGCCTTCGTTTCCGTGCGCGACCCGGACAAGCAGCGCCTGGTCGATGTCGCCCGCGAACTGCTGGCGCGTGGCTTCTCCCTGGTCGCCACCGCCGGCACCGCCGCCTTCCTGCGCCAACAGGGTTTCGATTGCGAAGCGGTCAACAAGGTGATCGAAGGCCGCCCGCACATCGTCGACCTGATCAAGAACGGCGAGATCAGCTACATCGTCAACACCACCGAAGGCCGCCAGGCCATCGCCGACTCCTTCTCCATCCGCCGCGAAGCCCTGCAACAGCGCATCACCTATTCGACGACGATTTCAGGCGCACTGGCCCTGCTGCATTCGCTGAACTATCGCGGCGGCGGCGACGTGCATTCGCTGCAAGCCCTGCACGGCGAACTGGCGGCTGGCGACGGCGTGCTGGCGTAGAGGCATTCGAGTGTGTCGGATCCGCGCCTTTGGCGCTTGATCCGACCTACGTGGTTTCCGCGCCCGTGCGCGCCTTCGCAGCGGAGTCTGTAGGTCGGATCAAGCCGCGCAGCGGCGGATCCGACAAGGCATCTATTCGCCGCTCAACTCGGCTGGTCGCGCGCCGAGCAGGTTGACGATCAAGTCGGGGGCGATTTCCAGTTGCAGGCCGCGCTGACCGCCGTTGCAGTACACCGTCGCCTGCGCCAATGCGCTGGTTTCGATGGCGACCGGCAGGCGTTTTTTCTGTCCGAACGGGCTGATGCCGCCGATGCGATAGCCGCTGATGCGCTCCGCTGCCGTCGCCGCGAGCAGGCTGGCACGTTTGCCGCCGAGTGCGGCGGCCAGTTTCTTCAGGCTCAGTTCGCGGTCCACCGGCAACAGCGCGCAGACCGGCTGGCCGTCCAGGTCCAGCAGCAGGGTTTTCAGCATCCGCGCCGGGTCGATGCCGAGTGCTTCGGCCGCCTGTCGGCCGAGGTTGGCGGCCCCGGGATCGTAATCGTATCGGTGCAGGCGATAGGCGATGCCGGCGGCATCCAGGGCGCGGGTGGCGGGTGTGGCGCGGCTCATGCGATGGCGATGCGGCAACGCTGGCCGGCCGTCCGCCGCTCGATGGGTTCGAGCGCGGCGGCGGCCAGCAAGGGCATGACCCGAAGCCTGCTCAATCGACCTGCGGCAGCGCCGACGGATCGCCCAGCATGCGCGCCGGGTCGATGCGCATGCCGTGCCAGCGCAGGCCGAAATGCAGGTGCGGGCCGGTCGAGCGACCGGTGCCGCCGACCTTGCCGAGCAGTTCGCCCTGTTTCACTTTCTGGCCCGGTGTCACGGTGATTTCGCTGAGGTGGAAGTACTCGCTGACCAGACGGTCGCCGTGGTTGACGTAGACCGCCTGGCCGGTGAAGAAGTGATCGCCGGTCAGCACCACTTCGCCATCGGCGACGGCGTTGACCGGCTGGCCTTCACCGATGCCGTAGTCGAGGCCGGTGTGCGCGGCCTTGGGATGGCCGTTGAAGATGCGCTTGTAGCCGAAACCCTTGCCGGTGGGCAGCGGGTCGTGCGGCGCTGCCAGCGGCAGGGTGAACTGTGCCGCGCCGCTGTGACGGTGGAACAGCGGCGTGATCTGGGCCGATTCGCGGCGGATGCGCGCCAGTTCGGCAGGGCCGGGCAGGACGTAGTGCATCATGTCTTCCGGCAGGTCGATGGGCTGCTCGGGAAAGTCCACGGCGCTGACTGTCAGCGCGCCCTGCTGGCGACCCTGGGCGGTGATCCTGGCGATCGGGTAGGTGCCGGGAGCGCGGGCGAAGTCGATGGGGTAGTAGCAGTCCCCGGCGATGGCGTCGCGGCGCTTGCCCTCGAATTCGCAGGCGACGGCATCGCCGCCGGTCCAGCGGCCGATGTCGCCCTGGGCGACCTCCACCTGATGCGCCGCACTCGGCGCGGCAATGGCCAGAAAGGCGGAAAGGACGATGATGCGCATGGCGGGCTCCTTGGCTCAGCGGCGGGGAAACGCCGTCCAGCCTCACACGAAGTGGACGGCGCTGCCGTGATCCAGGGCAAACCCACGGTGAAAATGTGTCAAACCGAAGCGATTTCCTGCCGCCACCGCCGGACGAGGGCGGCGCGCGGCGTCAGGCGTCGTCGCGCCGTCGCAGCCAGATTGCGGCGGCGATCATCGCCGCACCGGCGGCCATGCCGATCCAGACATCGCTGCCGGCGAAGATGTGCCAGCCGCGGCTGAGGTCGACGATGCGCATCACGTCGGCGGGACTTTCGATGCTGCCGGCGCTGGCGGCGAGGCGGCCGAGCAGGGCACCGTCGATGTACCAGCTTCCCGGTGCCAGGCTGAGCAGGCCGCGATAGCCGAGCACGTACCAGATGCTGCCATGCGGCATCGAGATGCCGGGCAGGGCACCCATCCAGCTCAGCAGGGTGGCCGACAGCAGCGGCGTCAGCACCGCCCACAGGAAGGGTTTGGAGCGGGCGAAGGCCGAGCACAGCATCAGCCAGCCCACCGTCGGCAACGACCAGGCGGCGTACACCGGCACGATGCCGAGCGCGTTGACGGCGACGCGCAGCGGATGCGAGTGGACGATCATCGACCAGGCACCGGGCATGTCGTTGATCTTCAGCATCAGCGCCGAGATCAGCAGCAGGCAGACGCCGATCAGAAGGCCGATGGCGATGGCCAGCGCCGGTGCCAGCAGCAGTGCCCAGCTCAGCTTGGCGGCAACGCTCAGCCAGTCCGACACCGGCAGCGATTTCCAGAACAGGATGCTGCGGTCGCGGCGGTCGTCGTGCAGGGTGCCCAGGCAGTAGAAGAACACCACGAAGCCGAGCACCAGGGCGACGATGCCGACGCCGGCCAGCAGGCCGCCATCGCCGATGAAGCCCATCTGCCGGGCGAACTCGGCTTGCGCCATGCCGACGTTGAGGTTGCGCGGGCGCTCGATGCCGGAGATGTGCAAGGTGCCGGCCAGCGCGCCGAGCAGGCTCAGCGTGCAGATCACGATGCCGGCGATCACCGGTGCCCAGAAGAAACCGCCACGGTTTTCCCACAGCTCGCGGCGCAGCAGCCAGCCGAACTTGCGCAGCCTTGAGCGTGCTGCCGTGGAGCCGGAAGGCGTGGAGGCGTTCATGCGTAGGTTCCTTTCATCGTGGCCACGAACAGGTCGGCGACATTCGGCGTGCGCAGTTCGCCCAGCGCGGCCAGGCGCTGATGGTCGATGCCGTCGAACAGGAAGATCGTCTTGCCGAACACGGCGCGTTCGTCGAGCGGGCCGAGCGCGCGCGCGGCATCGGCCTGCGCCGGGCCGACCATCACCTCGGTGAAGCGCTCGGCAACTTCGTCCATCGACGCCGCCAGGGCGATCCGGCCGGCGCGCACGAACAGCAGATCGGTGAGGATGTGTTCGATTTCCTCGACCTGGTGGGTGGTGACGACGATGGTTTTTTCCTCGTCGAAATAGTCGTTCAGCAGGCTCTGGTAGAACTGCTTGCGATAGAGGATGTCCAGGCCCAGCGTCGGCTCGTCCAGCACCAGCACCCTGGCGTCGATGGCCATCACCAGGGCCAGGTGCAGTTGCACGATCATGCCCTTGCTCATCTCGCGCACGCGCTGCCTGGGCTGGAGCTTGGTGCGGGCGAGGAAGGCTTCGCACCTGGCGCGCGAGAAGCGCGGATGCACGCCTTCGACGAAATCGATGGCCTGCGAGACGCGGATCCAGCGCGGCAGGATGGCGACATCGGCAATGAAGCAGACCTCGTTCATCAGCTTGTCGCGCGCTCTGCGCGGATCATGGCCGAGCACGGACAGTTCGCCCTCGAACGAGGTCAGGCCGAGGATCGCCTTCAGCGCCGTGGTCTTGCCGGCACCGTTGGGGCCGATCAGGCCGACGATGCGACCGGGCGCGATGGAGAAGCTGACGTCGTCCAGCGCCGGCTTGCCGTTGTATTTCTTGCTCAGGTTGCGGGCGACGATGGCACTCATGGGCGGGCTCCGGCGCTGGCTTCGATGCGGGCGCGCAGGGCGTCCCAGTCCAGGCCCAGGCGCTGGATGCGCTCGACAATGGCCGGCCATTCCTCGTCGAGGAAGCGCTGGCGCTCGCTGGCCAGCAGTTTTTCCGGTGCGCCTTCGGTGACGTACATGCCCAGTCCTCTGCGTTTTTCCACCAGCGACGCGTCGGCCAGTTCCTGGTAGGCGCGCGAGACGGTGATCGGGTTGAGTTGGAAATCGGCGGCGACCTGGCGCACCGATGGCAGCGCGTCGCCGGGCTTGAGCGCGCCGTCGAGCAGCATGGCAACGACGCGTTCCTTGAGTTGCAAGTAGATCGGGGTCGATTCGCTCCAGGCGATGCTCATGAACGGCCCTCCGCAGGACGTGCCGCCGCAGCGCGGAACGAGTAGAACGGCATCGTCGGCGTGTGACGGGCGACGTCGCGGGAGGGCGCGGCGTGACCATCGCGGGCATCGCCGTCTCGGGCGGCGCTTGTGCGCTCCTTGGCGAGCGGCGCGGCGGCGCTGCCGGTCGGCCACATCCAGCGCACGCCCTGCAAGGCCAGCGTGCCGATCAGCGCCGCCGGGCCGGCGTCGGCCGGACGCGCGATCAGCGCGCCGTCGATGCCGATCAGGCGGGCGACATGGTGGACCGCCTGCGTCTTCACCGCCTCGGCGTGGCCGGGCTGGAAGGCCAGCGGCAGGCAGGAAAGCAGGGCGAGGACACTGAACAGCGCCAGCGGTGAACGCGTGCGGGCGATGCGTTTCAGCAGAAGGGACATGGGGCGCTCCGGTGCTGTTCTGATGGCATGGTGGTGTAGTGAACTATAACACCATGAAAGCGGCGATCAACCTGCCATTGGTCATGCCTTGAAAGATCGCCGTCTCACCCCGCCGTCGGCGGGGTCAGTCCGGCAGCGGCGTGCCCGCACGCCAGCCCAGCTCGCGCAGGCGCTCGAACAGGGCCAGCACGTCGTGGCGCACGTCCAGCGTATGCACCGGCAGCACCAGCAGGTCGCCGGGCCGCGCCCAGGACAGCGCGGCGCGGGTGGCGGCCATTTCCTTTCCGCCATCGACGAGGGCCGTGGCCGGCAGGCCGAGGGCGAGCAGTTCCGCGCGCAGCACGGCCGGCACTTCGCCTTCGGCGCGGCCGCGCATGTAGCCGTCGAGATCCTTCAGCACGATGCGATCCGGCCGATAGCGGGCGGCGGCGGCGGCGAGGGCGCGGATGTCGCGGTCCTCGCGGTTGCCGGCCTGGCCGAGCAGCAGGCCGAGCCGGCCGTCACCGCGTTCGGCCGCAGCGATGCGCAACAGCCCATCGATGCCGTCGGGGTTGTGGGCGTAGTCGAGCAGGATGGCGACGCCGCCGGCGTGGTGGCGTTCCAGCCGGCCGGGATTGTCGGCCGGGTCGCTGCCAAAGCGCGCCAGCACGCTGCGGATGACCTCGACCGGCACGCCCAGGCGCGCCGCTGCCAGCGCGGCGGCGGCCAGGTTGGCGATGTTGTAGCGCGCCCGGCCCTGCGCACTGAGCGGCATCGTCGCGACCGCGCCGAGATCGTGCTCGCGGCCGCCGCAATGCAGCCGCAAATGGCCGTCACGCAGCGCGCAGGCGTCGCCGGCCTGCGGCCAGTCGAAGGCCGGGTCGAGCGAGAACCAGCCGATGGCGCAGTCCGTCTCGCCGAGCAGGTCCTCGCGCTGCAGGCCGATGCGGCGCAGCGTCGGGTCGTCGGCGTTGAGCAGCAGGCAGCCGTCGCGGTCGAGCGCGCGGGCGACGCTGAGCTTGGCCCGCGCCAGACCGTCGAGGTCATGGATGCCGTATTCGCCGAAATGATCGACGGCGATGTTGGTGACCAGGGCGACGTCGGCGCGCGGCACTGCCAGGCCGCGCCGCAGCAGGCCGCCGCGCGCGGTTTCCAGCACGGCGACATCGACCTCGGGATGGCGCAACACGCTGCGCGCGCCCATCGGGCCGGAGTAGTCGCCGGTTTCGATGGCGACGCCGTCGACCAGCACGCCGTCGGTGCAGGAGTGGCCGACATGGCGGCCGGCGGCGCGTTGCAGCGCGGCCAGCAGGCGCACCGTGGTGGTCTTGCCGTTGGAGCCTGTGACCAGGGCGACGGGGACGACGCCGAGTGTTTCTTCGGCCACGACCTTCGGCGTCGGCGGCGCGCCGCGCGGCCAGCTTCGGCCGTGGCGGCCATAACCCAGGGTCAACGTATCGTCGTCGAGCAGGATCGGCAGTTGTCGCGCGCTGGCGGCTTCCAGCGCGGCGAGCAGGTCGGGTTCGGCTTCCTCGGCGGCCATCCGGCGCAGGGTGGCGAGGGCGCTGTCGTCGTCCCAGCCTGGCGGATGGCCAGGCGCGTGCGCGGCGCTCCCGCCGCAGGCGCGGGCGCAGGCCCATTCGTTGATTTCGGTGGCGGTCAAAAGGCCGTCCAGCGGCGCTTCGAAGGCCAGCGTCACCCCGGATCGGTGCGGCTCGGCGATGCAGCGGCCCGGCCGCCAGCCGAGCGCGGCGAAGGCCAGCGCCAAGGCCTCGCGCCAGCGCGCGATCTGCTCGTCGCCCAGCGCGATCAGTGCCTCCAGTTCCGCGCCGGGGCCGGGAAAATGCCGGTTCGGTCCGGTCAGCCGGCGCGAGTCGTCGAACGGCGGCGCGGTCGGCTCGCTCAATCCTCGGCCTCACGCGACAGGTGGATGCCGCGCTCGTCGCGGACCACGCCTTCCCAGGCGATGGCCTCGACCTCCGGCGACATCGCCGCCGCGTCGGCCGTTTCCACGGCGACGGCGGCGGGAGCCGGCTTCGCCACCGGCGCGCCATCGGGGCGGAACTTGATGATCTGCTTCCAGGAGCGCACCAGGGCATCGGCGAACACCACCACCAGGTCGCCGGGCTGGGCCATGCGCAGGGCGGCGTCGGTGGCGGCCTGCTCGTCGGCGATGCGCGAGATGGCGCTGTCGGCGATGCCCAGTTCGCGCAGGCGCTCGGCGAGGATGCGCGGCACTTCGTCGGCATCGCGGCCGCGCAGGCCGTCGTCGCGGCGGCAGATGTAGTGGTCGAACTTGCCGGCGGCGGCTTCCGCAATGGCGCGGATGTCCTCGTCGCGGCGGTCGCCGGGTCCGGCCAGCACCACGATGCGCCGGCCGTTGACGTCCAGACGCTGCGCCAGATCGGCCATCACGCCGACGGCGTGGGCGTTGTGGGCGTAGTCGAACAGCACCTTGAACGGGTGCTCGTTGTAGACGTTCATCCGGCCCGGGGCCTGGAAGAAGGTGGTGTCGAAGGTGCGCAGGCCCTGGCGGATGGCGTCCAGCTTGATGCCGTGCGAGAACGCCATCGAGGCGGCGACCATCGCGTTCTGCACGTTGTGCAGGGCGCGACCTTCCAGCGTGGCCGGGATCAGGTGCGTCCACAGCAGCGGAATGTGGCTGCCCTTGTCGTACAGGGTGATCATCTGGCCGTTGACGCCGGCCTCCAGCGCACAGGCGCGGCCGCCGGCGCGGATGTGCTCGCGCACCAGCGGGTGCGAGGGGTTCATGGTGACGTAGCAGATGGTTTTGGCGTCGGTGTAGCCGGACATCTTCAGCACGTTGGGATCATCGGCATTGAGCACGGCGCATTCGGTGGCCACCTCGACGACGATGCGCTTGATCTCCGCCAGTTGCTCCAGGGTGTCGATGCCCTTCAGGCCGAGATGGTCGGACTGCACGTTGAGCACCGCGCCGACATCGACATGGCGCACGCCCATGCCGGCGCGCAGCAGGCCGCCGCGCGCGGTTTCCAGCACGGCGAAGTCGATCTGCGGGTCGGCCAGCACCATCCGCGCCGAGACCGGGCCGGTCATGTCGCCTTCCACCGTGCGCTGGCCGTCGATGTAGACGCCGTCGGTGGTGGTCAGGCCCGGCGTGTAGCCGGCCATCTTGACCAGGTGCGCCAGCATCCGCGCGGTGGTGGTCTTGCCATTGGTGCCGGTGATGGCGGCGATCGGCACGCGCGAGGGCGCGCCGGCCGGGAACAGCATGTCGATCACCGGTCCGGCGGCATCGCGCGGGCGGCCCTCGCTGGGCGCGACGTGCATGCGGAAGCCGGGCGCGGCGTTGACCTCGCAGATGCCGCCGCCGATCTTGCGGTAGCTCTCGGCGATGTTGGTGATCAGGAAATCGACGCCGCCGACATCGAGGCCGATGGCGCGCACGGCGCGTTCGGCCATGTCGCGGTTGTCGGGATGGATGATGTCGGTAACGTCGGTGGCGGTGCCGCCGGTCGACAGGTTGGCGGTGGAACGCAGCAGCACGACCTGGTCCGCCGCCGGCACCGAATCCGCGTCGAGGCCGGCGCGGGCCAACATGCTTTCCGCCTGCTGATCCAGTTCCAGCCGGGTCAGCACCTTCTCGTGGCCGACGCCGCGACGCGGATCCCGGTTGACGATGTCGATCAGCTCGGCAACGCTGCGCACGCCGTCGCCGACGACGTGACCCGGCGTGCGACGGGTGGCGGCGACCAGTTCGCCGTTGACCACCAGCAGGCGATGGTCGTCGCCTTCGAGGAAGGTCTCGACGATCACCGAACGCGAGTGTTCCTGCGCAAGTTGGAAGCCCTCGCGCACCTCGTCGTCGCTGCGCAGGCCGATCGAGATGCCGCGGCCGTGGTTGCCGTTGTAGGGCTTGGTGACCACCGGATAGCCGATCCGGTTGGCCGCCCGCACCGCCGCAGACTGGCTCTGCACCAGTTCCTGGCGCGGCACGGGAAGACCCAGCGAGGCGAGGATCTTGTTGGTTTCCTCCTTGTCGCCGGCCAGTTCCACCGCGATGTGCGGGGTTTTCCCGGTCACCGTGGCCTGGATGCGCTGCTGGTACTTGCCGTGGCCCAGTTGCACCAGCGACTGCTCGTTCAGGCGCAGCCAGGGAATGTCGCGCTCCTCGGCCGCGCGCACCAGCGAGGCGGTCGACGGCCCCAGCGCGCGGCGCTGGGCGTAGCGGATGAAGGTGTCGCGCGCCTGCGGCCAGTCCCAGTCCTCCGGCACGCTGCCGCGCGGACGGATCGCCTCGGGCAGCAGCGAACAGATCAGCCGCAGTGCCAGCTCGCCGGCCTCGATGCCCTCCTCGCGCTGGGCATATTCGTAGACCACCATGTAGACGCCGGGGCGGCCGTCGATGCTGCGCGTCTTGCCGAAGGTGACATCCTCGCCGGCGACGTTCTGCAGTTCGATGGCGACGTGTTCGAGCACATGGCCCAGCCAGGTGCCTTCTCCTTCCTTCATGCGCCGGACCAGGCCGCCCGGTTCGCGGTAGGAACAGCCGTGCTCGGCGAGGCCGGGCAGGGCCGCCACCAGCGCGTCGGCGAAATCGCTGCCCAGGCGGGCGGTCGGCCACTCTTCCAGCGCTTCGAGGTCGAGCGTCAGCCGGATGACCGGAAAGTGGGCGTAGAGCGATGGTCCGACGTAGACGGAGCGATCCAGTATGCGCATGCGATGTTTTCCCCAGGTTGAAACCCCGACCCCAAGCCTAAGCGCAGAAGCGATCCGCCGCCAGAGCCTTGAGCCGACGGCGCGGATGGTCGATATTTCACGCCCCGCCGTTGCCCTCGTCCTGCCATGTCCCGCTGGAAAGCCGCTTCGATCCACCTCGCCCTGAGCGCACTCATCATTGGCACCGTGGTCGCCCTGGTGCTGTGGCGCTGGTATCCGCCGGCGCTGCTGCGGATGAGCGGTGCCGGCACGCTGATCGGCCTGATCGCCATCGTCGACGTGGTCGCCGGGCCGCTGCTGACGCTGATCCTGTTTCGCGCCGGCAAGCCGGGACTGCGCTTCGACCTGACCATGATCGCCCTGGCCCAGGCCGCCCTGCTGGGCTACGGACTGTTCACCCTGGCCAGCATCCGCCCGGTGTATCTGGTCGGCGCGGTGGACCGGCTTGAACTGGTGGCCGCCAACGACCTCGACGAAGCCGATCTGGCGCAGGCAGCGGAGCGCTACCGCCGGCTGTCCTGGACCGGGCCGCAGCGTGTCGGGGCGAAGTCGCCACAGGACGCCGACCTGCGCATGATCATCCTCGACCGCGCTTTGGCCGGTACCGACATCCACCTGATGCCAAGCCTCTACGTGCCGTTCGAGGAGGTGCAGGAAGGACTGCGCCAGCGCGCCTTCGCGCTGACCGAACTGCTGGCCTCGGCCGATGCGCGCGAGCGCGCGCGGATCGAATCGGCGCTGGACGGACGCAGCGTGGAATCCGTCGCCTGCCTGCCGATCAACAGCCGGCGCGGCGTCGCCACGATGCTGATCGACGCCGCCAGCGGCGAGCCGCTGCGCGCCGTCGATGTCGACATCTGGGACGTGCTGTCGCGCCGGACGGTGCCGCAGGCAAAGGCCAAGGCCGAAGCGGAAGCCGGCGACTGATTCGCGGCGGCGCGGCTCAGCCGGGCAGCAGGAAGGCCGCCACCACGCGCCGGCCTTCCTGGGCCAGCAGGCTGTAGGTGCGTGCGGCGGCGGCGTTGTCCATCACCTCGACGCCGATGCCGCGTTGCAACAGGCTGGCCAGCAGGGCAGGGGCCGGGAAGCGCTGGCGCTGTCCGGTGCCGAGCAGCAGCACTTCCGGTTGCAGCGCCAGGATCGGTGCCAGCGCCGCCTGGTCCAGCTCGTCGACCGCGCGCGGCGGCCAGTCCGCCATCAGTTGGTCGACCGCCAGCAGGAAACTGTGTTGCAAGGTCTGATCGCCGACACCGATGGCGTCGGCGCGCACCCAGCGCAGCGGCAGGTTGCCTTCGTCGGGCTGTTGGACCAAGTTCACGGCGTTCAGCGCGGCAGGACGATCCGCGGCTGCTGCGGATGCCGGCGGTAGGCCACGGCGATGTTGCCGATGCGCTGCACCAGCACGGCGTCGACGCGGGCCAGCAGGTCGGCCACCGCCTCGTCGCGGGCATCGCGGTCGTCGGCGCTGATCCGCACCTTGAGCAGTTCGTGGTGCGCCAGCGCCAGGTCCAGTTCCGCCACCACGCCGTCGGTGACGCCCTTGCCACCGACCATCACCACGGGTTTCAGATCATGCGCCAGGCTGCGCAGGTAGCGGATCTGGGCGGGGCTGAGCGATGCGGGCATGGGTGGGCGCGAGGCAGCGGGCGGGGCGCAAGGGTATCATGGCGACCCGATGCCGCCGCCGGCGGCGCACTGACCGCATCATGGCCCGCAGTCGCAGCAGCCGCGCCTGGCTGAAGGAACATTTCGACGACGTCTACGTCAAGAAGGCGCAGTCCGAGGGCATGCGCTCGCGCGCCGCCTACAAGCTGGAGGAACTGGTCGAGCGCGACCGCCTGATCAAGCCCGGCATGTGCGTGGTCGACCTCGGCGCGGCACCGGGCGGCTGGTCGCAGGTGGCGCGGCAGATGCTCGGCGACGGCGGGCGGGTGCTGGCGCTGGACATCCTCGACATGCCCTCCATCGCCGGCGTCGAGTTCATCCAGGGCGATTTCCGCGAGACCGAGGCGGTGGCGCGGCTTGAGGCGCTGCTGAACGGCGCGGCGGTCGATCTTGTGCTTTCCGACATGGCCCCCAATATGTCGGGAGTAACCGCCGTCGACCAGGCGCGGGCGATGTATCTGGTCGAACTGGCAAGGGATTTTGCCCAGCAGCATCTGCGCGTCGGTGGCAGCCTGCTGATCAAGATGTTCCAGGGCGTCGGCTCGGATGCCTTCCTGCTCGACCTGCGCAAGCGCTACGACAAGGTGCAGGTCAGGAAGCCGAAGGCCTCGCGCCAGCGCTCGCCGGAGGTCTACGTGATCGCCACCGGCAAGCGGGCCACGCCGAAGACGTGAGTCGGACGCGGGCGCGGTGCCGGTTTGGCCGGCAGCAGGGCCGGCTCGCGTATGCTGCACCCCGATCCGGATCCGGCCAGCCCTGGCGGGTCCGGGACAACGACACAGGCATCAAAGGGTTGTGATGAACGATTTGGCCAAGAATCTGTTGCTGTGGGTGGTGATCGCGGTCGTCCTGATGGCCGTGTTCCAGAGCTTTTCACCGCGCACGGCAGGCACGCAGCGACTCAATTACGACGAGTTCATCGTCCAGGTGAAGCGCGATGCGGTGGCCCGGGTGAAGATCGACGAGGACCGCGTCACCATCCGCGGCGAGCGCCGCGACGGCAGCCGCTTCGAGACCATCAATCCGGGCGACCGTGACCTGGTCAACGACCTGATCAACCACAACGTCACCATCGAGCAGGCCCCGCCGGCCAGCGGCCCGTCGCTGACCTACATCCTGATCAATCTGCTGCCGTACATCATTTTCATCGGCATCTTCATCTTCTTCATGCGCCAGTTGCAGTCCGGCGGTGGCGGGCGCGGGGCGATGAGCTTCGGCCGCTCGCGGGCCAAGCTGCTGGCCGAGGACCAGATCAAGGTCACCTTTGCCGACGTTGCCGGCTGCGACGAGGCCAAGGAGGAAGTCGGCGAACTGGTCGAGTTCCTGCGTGATCCGTCCAAGTTCCAGAAGCTCGGCGGCAAGATTCCGCGCGGCGTGCTGATGGTCGGCTCGCCCGGCACCGGCAAGACGCTGCTGGCCAAGGCCATCGCCGGCGAAGCCAAGGTGCCGTTCTTCAGCATTTCCGGCTCCGACTTCGTCGAGATGTTCGTCGGCGTCGGTGCCAGCCGTGTGCGCGACATGTTCGAGCAGGCCAAGAAGAGCGCGCCTTGCATCATCTTCATCGACGAGATCGACGCCGTCGGCCGTCATCGCGGCGCCGGCCTCGGCGGCGGCCACGACGAGCGCGAGCAGACCCTCAACCAGTTGCTGGTGGAGATGGACGGCTTCGAGGGCAGCGAAGGCGTCATCGTCATCGCCGCCACCAACCGCCCGGACGTGCTCGACCCGGCCCTGCTGCGCCCGGGCCGTTTCGACCGCCAGGTGGTGGTCAGCCTGCCCGACGTGAAGGGCCGCGAACAGATCCTCAAGGTACACATGCGCAAGGTGCCGCTGGCCGACGACGTCGACCCGATGACCATCGCCCGCGGCACGCCCGGTTTCTCCGGTGCCGACCTCGCCAACCTGGTCAACGAGGCTGCGCTGTTCGCTGCCCGCGAGAACGCCAAGGACGTGCGCATGGTCCATTTCGACAAGGCCCGCGACAAGATCATGATGGGCGCCGAGCGCCGCTCGATGGCGATGAGCGAGGACGAAAAGAAGCTGACCGCCTACCACGAGGCAGGCCACGCCATCGTCGGCCGCATCGTCCCCGAGCACGATCCTGTCTACAAGGTCACCATCATCCCGCGCGGCCGTGCGCTGGGTGTGACCATGTACCTGCCCGAGGGCGACCGCTACAGCTACAACCGCGTCTACATCGAGAGCTTCCTGTGCTCACTGTACGGCGGCCGCGTCGCCGAGGAGCTGATCTTTGGCGAAGACAAGGTCACCACCGGCGCTTCCAACGACATCGAGCGCGCCACCAAGATGGCCCGCAACATGGCCACCAAGTGGGGGTTGTCCGAGCTTGGACCGATCACCTACGGCGAGGAGGAGGACGAGGTGTTCCTCGGCCGTTCCGTCACCCAGCACAAGAACGTCTCCGACGAGACCGCCCGGCGCATCGACGAAGTGGTGCGCGACATCCTCGACCGCGCCTATGCCCGCACCCGGCAAATCCTCACCGACAACCTCGACAAGCTGCACCTGATGGCGGAAGCGCTGCTTCAGTACGAGACCATCGATGCCAGCCAGATCGACGCCATCATGGAAGGCCGCCACCCCGAGCCGCCGGCCGGCTGGGGAGAGAAGTCCGACCCGCCGCCGCGCTCGCGCAGCGACGCCGGCTCCGGTCCCAGCCCGATCGGCGGACCGGCACCGCAGCTCTGATCGCACGATGTCGGCGACGGTCGGCCAGCCCGACCGTTCGCCCATCCGGCTCATCCACGACAACCGTTCGCCCTGCTGGCTGATCCACGACCACCGTTCGCCCTGAGGTATCGAAGGGCCGCCCAGCGTCCGCTGTTGCCAGGTCGGACGCCGATCAAACAGCCCGCAGCGGCCGGCGGACAACCGAGTCACTCCCCCATCCAGGAAACCTTCCCATGTTCCAGTCCGGTCGTTTCCCGCTGATCGCCATGCTGGCCGTGGCCGGGGCGTTCGCCTGGCGGGTGTCGACGCTGAACAACGCCGGCCTCGCCGAGCCGGCCTGGCTGCGACCGTCGGTGCTGGTGGCGTTGTGCCTGCTGGCGTTTGTCTGGTTCCGTCAGGACAGCGCTGTCCGCCGCTTCCCGCGCAGTCTGTGGCTGAACATCGGCGTCCTTCTTGCCGGTTTCATCGTCATCCCGTACTACCTCAACCGCAGCCGCGAAGGCGAGGACCGCGCCCAGGTCCTCGGCCAGTTCATCGCCTTCATCTTCGCCCTGTTCGCCGCCCTGATCGTCGGCAGCCTGTTGGGCAGCTTTCTCGGCTGAGGCGCGTTTCGGCTACAGGCTGTCGGGCGTCGGTCTTCAGTCTTCCAGTTGCGCGCGGGCGTATTCGACGTCGAGCTTTTCCATCGCGTCCTTCGGCTTGAGGCCGGCGGCTTTTTCGTAGGCGGCGGCAGCATCGTCCTCGCGCCTGTCGCCGTAGAGCAGCATCAGGCCGTTGCCGTATTCGATGTGGGCGATGGGGGAATCCGGGGTCAGTTCGATGGCCTTGGCGAGCAGGGCCTCGCCGGTGGCGGCCTTGGCACCGTAGGTGAGGCCGGCCAGCATGCCGCCGACCTTGCTGACCACCTCGCAGTGGTACAGGCCCAGCGCGGTGTGCGCCTCGGCGTGCTTGGGGGCCAGCTTCAGCGTGCGGTCCAGGCTTTCCTTGACCTTGCCGGCCAGGCCCATGGACAGCGCCTTGGTGATCGAGATGCCCTGGCTGTAGCGGCCCAGCGCGAAGGCGCGGCGGTAATGTGTGTTGGCTTCCTCGGGGAAGGTCCTGGTGGCGGCTTCGGCCAGCGCGGCCAGCTCGTCGAAGCGCTTGAGCTGTTCTTCTTCGTCGTCGACCAGGTAGATGGCATGGATGCCGGCGGCCTTGATCGCCACCGAGGCACCGATGGGGCCCAGCGCGCGGGCCTCGTCGAAGGCTTTGCGGAAGTCGCCACGATGGTAGGCACGCCAGGCATTCTGCAGCGTCTCGGCCAGTGCGGCGAGGTCGCCGATTTCGCCGAGCTTGCCGGCCTTCACCAGGGCGGCGACGCGGGTTTCGTCGGGGAACGGCTCGCAATCGCCGGCGTGCAGCCTGACCCAGTTCTTCTGCAGCTTTTCGCCGGCGTAGTCGAAGGGCTTGGTTTCGTGCGGAAACTTCGCCCAGGCCTTGTTCTTCGCCATGTTCCCCTCCGAGGTGTCGTGGTCTCGCCGCTGGCCGGCCTAGTGCGTTCGCTCTAGACGTGGCCCCTAGCATACGTCACTGCCCCGGGGCGCAATGACGTGCCGAGGGACCCCGACCCGAGTCCACACGTTGAAGAGGTAATCCCATGAGCAAGCAAATCAAGGCGCGTCGCACCCGTTCCCAGCGCGTCGCCCAGAGCAAGAGCCGCGAGTTGTGGCTGGCCGCCATCGGTGCCGTGTCGCTGACCCGCAAGCAGGGTGCCAAGGCCTACGCCGCGCTGCTCGACGAAGGCCGCAGCCTGCAGGATCGCCTCGGCGAGACCGTCGAGGGCGTCGGCGAGCAGGTCAAGAGCCGTCTGGCCGATGCGCGCAGTCGCGCCGAAGCGCTGGTCGATCCGCTGCGTGATCGTGCGGAAACCCTGATCGGCGCGGTGAAGGGCGAGGTGGAAACCCGCCTGCAGCCGGTGCTCTCGCGCCTGGGCGTGCAGAAGAAGGCAGCCGTCAAGCGGCGTCCGGCCGCCAAGTCGGCAGCGCGCAAGCCGGCCGCCCGCAAGACCGCCAGCAAGCGCGCATCGACCAAGGTCAAGAGCGTCGCCTGATCGGCATCGCAGCGCGATGGTGAACGAGAGAAACCCCGGCTTGCCGGGGTTTCTCTTTTCGTGCGCCCGGCACGGGCGCACTCTTGGAGGTGCAAGTCCTCCCGTGAGCTGGCCACAGCGAGCGAAGTGAAGCGCAACTGCGTGAGGGTGACCGAGCGTGGGGAGGAAGCGTGGATCGAACC